>MDTF01011820.1_pt1 | contig 20158 bp, 15 predicted proteins | sample 811191 | NCBI WGS metagenome assembly MDTF01 (sample SAMN05326649, study PRJNA326480) | marine metagenome | isolation source: seawater | place: Southern Ocean | collected 2011
CCCCTCGACGTCATTTAAATAATGGTGGTCGAGTTGCGCGTAAAGCGGCGCAAACGCGGCTTTGATATCGGCAAAATCCATTACCCAACCGGAGTGCTCGCCGACCGGGCCCTCGACGTGGATCGACACCTGAAACGAATGCCCATGCAGGCGTGCACACTGATGATCCTTGGCAACATTTGGCAGGCGGTGCGCCGCTTCGATACTAAATTGTTTGTAGATTTCCATGGCCTCGTGCATCACTTTAAAGGTAAGGCGCCATACTAGTTTTGCGACTAGGATTTGTACACCAAAAATGCACCACAAAGCGGCAAAGGCAAAACTTTGCCAAAAAATGGCTAACATATCGCCGCTTAGTTCAAGCCTCTACAACAATGCTCGATACCTAGACAGTCAAAGATTTACTTCTGGCTAAAGATTTACTGCTGGCTAAGAGTGACGCGCGATGCGGATCAATACCAACACAATTGCCTTACGGCAAAAAAACCATTCTGCTCAGAAACGGCTAAATAAACTGATAAATTGAACCTTCTCTTAAATCAGGCCGCGAACGGTCCAACTACCTTTGACGACATACAATGTTGACCCAATCCCACTTTTTTGTCCGTCATTGCTTGAACAATAACCGTCTCGATATCTTCTTATTTGAGATTTCTCATTACGTAAACACGGCACCGAGATAAGAGAGCGTTATTTAGCTCAAAAGACGGATTCTCGGTCGTGGCGCCAACAAAAACAAAGGTGCCGTCCTCAACAAAAGGCAGGAAAGCATCTTGCTGGGATTTGTTAAATCGATGCACCTCGTCAACGAATAGGACAGTTTTTTTAGCTCGAACGTCGCGCTGCTCTTTAGCGATTGCAATGGCAGCACGAATCTCTTTAACGCCTGATAATGCGGCAGATATAGTCTCAAAGTGGGCATCAGTCGAGCGGGCAATGAGTCTTGCAAGCGTCGTTTAACCAACGCCGGGAGGCCCCCATAGTATCATTGAATGCAGCGCACCACTGTCAATTGCCTCCCTTAGCGGCTTGCCCTGACCGACTAGATGCTCTTGTCCGAAAACACTGTCTAGATCGTTTGGCCGCATGCGGGCTGCAAGCGGGCGAAATAAGTCTTTTTTAGAAATATCATCTAAAATAGTTGGCCAATAATCTAGTTTATTTCGATTAGAAAAGTCGACTCATTTTGTCTAGCAATCTCTTTAGGTCAACAGGTTTGGTATCGTAATCATCCGCTCCCGCGGCGAGAGCGGATTGTTTATGCTCTTCCATCGCATTAGCGGACAACACTATAATAGGAATTGATTGGGTCCGTTCATCTGCTTTGATGAGCTTAGTGGCCTCCCAACCATCCATAACGGGCAAGCTCAGGTCCATCAGAATTAAATCAGGATTCTCAGGCAGCGAAAGTTCTACTCCGATCTTGCCATGGTATGCAAGCACAATCTCAAAACCTTTTTTCATCAATCGTCTCTTCAGCATGTAGATATTGTCTTCGTTGTCTTCCACATAAAAAATTTTGCATTGACTCACTCTCCCTTAGATTTGGAGGAAATTAAATTGGTAATTTCGTTCAAAATGTGTTTTTTATCTAGTCCATTCTTTTGAATTATATTTTCTACACTTCCTAGAAGACGCTTGTGATCACTTTTTGATAAATCAGCGGCAGTAATTACCAAAACTGGTATTGCATCAAAGCTCTCTATTTTTTTGATTCGTGTCAGAAATTCAAAACCATCCATAACGGGCATCATCAGATCTAAAAGGATCAAGTCCGGTAGCTTTTCAACAGAGCTAAGATGGCTAAGCGCCTCCTTTCCATTTGCTGCTTCGTAGACCTGAAACTCCTCTGATCTGAGCAGGCGTTGTATAAACATTCTGGAGTCTGGATCATCTTCGACAACCAATACAGATTTGCCCGGGCCACTCCCAACTAGACGCTTCAGTGCCGAAACTAGTTTTTCCCGATCTATCGGTTTGGAGACACAGTCATTTGAACCAAGCGCTAACCCCTGCCTTTGTTCATCGAGGATCGATGCCATGACCACTGGTATGTCCGCAGTAACTGGATCAGCTTTCAAGGTTCTCAAGACTGACCAGCCATCCATCTCGGGCATCAGTATGTCCAGCGTAATTACAGATGGAGACTCGGTGCGCGCCAATTCAAGTCCCTTTTTGCCTGAGTCTGCCAGCATGACAATGTAACCCTCTCCTTCAAGATGCTGTTTCATAATGTCCAGAACGATAGGATCGTCATCTTCTGATTCTGGTTCTTTTCGGAATTTGATTGGGGTAAATCATTAGACTAAGTTTTAAGATTGAGGGTTCCCAAAAGATTTGGCAATTTGGCTTGACAATTCTAATCAGTGATAATTGATATATACCTCGAGAAGAAGGGTATTCGATGCACTGATGATGATAGCGTTTTATGAACCTGATTCGATGCCTTTGCGAAATAGATTGTTACAATACGGTTTTATTGAAAGACGATGCGGTCCTCCAAACTCCGCCGGCCAAGGCAGAGACTCAAAAGGCAAGCTTATGTTTAAGGATTCAAATATAAACAGTAACGAAATAAGTCTTTGGTATGTTCATGGACTTATGACTTTCGCTTTTCTCTTAATAGCAACATCTTTTATAGTTATGGGAGAAATCGCAGGGGAGATGGACGCCTCAGTGTTAACCCTCATGCGCTTTGGGGTAGCTGCAATACTGTTATACCCAATAGTTATATTTCGCCGATTACAAATGCCCGCCTTGAATGCTTTGTCAAAATATGCGGTTTTGGGTTTGCTACAAGCTGTTTACTTTAATGCTATGTTTGAGGCATTGAGATTTACAACCTCTGTAAACGCTGCGACCCTCTTTACTGCCGTTCCGTTTGTATCCGCAGCGCTTGCATTTATTTTTCTTCGCGAAAGGTTGAATTCTCGATTGATATCCGCGTTGTTTTTATCATTTGTCGGAGCCATTTGGGTGATAATGGAAGGAAATATAGACAATTTACTGAATATGCGTTTTAACAAAGGAGACGCAATTTTCTTCATCTCTGTGCTGGCGTTCGGCCTTTATACTCCAATGATTAACCGCTTTTATGATGGAGAGCCGATGCTGCTTATGACGTTTTGGACCATTGTCTCCGGTTTCGTTTGGTTACTGTTATTCGCTAACATTCGAATAATCGATGTGGCATGGAGTAGTATACCTACTCACGTTTATTTGGGAATATGCTACCTGGCTGTGTTTACGACCATTGTTACATTTTTCATAACTCAGTTCTGCTCCGTTATTATCGGGCCGACCAAGATGGTTGCCTATACCTATTTGACTCCGTCTTTCGTGCTTCTTATCACTTGGACCATCGGAGACCGTCAAATTTCTAACTACATCCTCATCGGCGTGACGCTGACGCTTGTATCGTCTTTTATGTTGCATTGGGACAAAAGATGGTGGCCAGTGTCAGACGACAGCGAAAACTAGTGTGCATTTCATGCCGCTGAGTTACTTACGAAAAAGTATTTTGCGCTCAATCCGGATGTGAGGATTAGGAAGTGAAAGAACGGTATGACGAGTAGACGTTGCCATTTTTAATCTTGTGTTATCTAAAAGTGATTATTAGGGATACTCTTACTGATACCTTTATGCAAGTTTTGAAAGGAAGGTCGAGATTGTCTAAGATTGAATTTATCGTGCTCATATGGATTTAGAAGCCTATGTTTGAAAAATATCTTATGCTTTTTGTTTATTTCAGTGCGCTTTTGGGGCTGAGTTATTTGGCTTCAAAACGAGTTAAGGACCTCAAAGATTATTTTGCTGGGGGGAAACAGCTGGGTTACTGGGTAACCGCTTTTTCAACTCAGGCAACGGGCGAGAGTGCTTGGTTGTTGCTTGGATTAACAGGAATGGGGGCCATGATCGGAGTGACGGCATATTGGGTTGTTATTGGTGAGGTGCTCGGCGTGTTTGTGGCATGGTTTATAATGGCAAAACGCTTCAAAAGACTTACAGATCACTATGATAGTCTCACCATGACCGACTACCTCGTGAGTCGGCTTCGACCTCACACTAACACTTTGCGTTTTCTCGCTGCGTTTACTTTGACCACCTTTTCAGTGATCTATATAAGTGCTCAAATCGATGCCACGGGCTCGGCTTTTGAGCGGTTTTTGGGTTGGGATTATTTCGTCGGCGCGGTTTTTGGTTTTGCGATCGTCGTTATTTATTGTGTTATCGGCGGGTTTCTGGCAGTGGCATGGACTGATCTAGTTCAGGGTGTGATCATGTTAGCTTGCCTTGTCACGCTTCCTTTAATTACCCTTACTGGATTGCCTGATTTGCCAGGGATAATTGAGGGGTTAAGGGTTATTGATCCAGCTTTGTTAGGTTTTTTTGGCGGTCACGGACCCAACCTTATGGGCGCAATGACGGTGCTGGGCATGATGCTAATTGGGCTAGGCTTCTTGGGTTCACCGCAGATTTTTGCTCGATTTATCGCAATAAAAGATGAGCAGGAGTTAAAAAAAGGTAAATGGGTTGCTGTTATATTTACCTTTTTGGTGGGATTCTCTGCAGTCTCAATCGGCATTTTGGGGCGCTACGTTTTTACTGGCATTGGTGTTGACCCAGAAAATGTCATGGGAAATGGGGCACAGAATGTCTTGCCTGACCTTGTGGATTACAATTTTCCTCCTTTGATTGTCGGTTTTTACGTGGCTGCAGTTTTATCAGCGATTATGTCTACCGTTTCGTCGCTGTTGATTATGGCAGCAGGATCGGTTACCAACGACCTTTATAAAAAAATCTATTGCCCTGATCTTGCAGGAGAGGTTGCCTCACGCCTATCACGCTGGGTAACAATAGGAATCGCGATTTTGTCACTTGTATTGGCAATGACGGTTGCGATGGTCTCGCCTGATCGGACTATATTCTGGTTTGCAATATTTGGCTGGTCCGGCATTGCAGCGACTTTTTGTCCGGCAGTAATATTGTCGCTTTTCTGGCGAGGTTATAACGTGACGGGGGCAATTTCTTCTATAGTCGTTGGTTTTTTATCCATCCCCATTTTTAAATTTGTTGTGCAGGATATGGAGAGCGTTGGTTCTTATTTCACTGCTCTTGAGGCCTTACCACCGGCCTTTATCGCTTCTCTTTTAGTCGGCATAGTAGCCAGCAAATTGCGACCCCAAAATAATTTAGAGGAAAGTTACAATCAGGACTTGAATGAACTTCAGTCGAAGAAAAATCGATAGTGCAAAAATGCATTGCTACAAAGAGATTAGGTGTCAGCAGCGGATATCGTTCGCCCCTAAGCCCAAGCTGTCAGAGCTCGTGAGAGGATCCATGGTGGACAACAAGCAAGCCTCAGGTAATGACTTTATAATTGCTCGATTGTGCTACGGAGCTTATTTTAACGACTCACGCCCTCAGGTAACTGATGACACAAGACATATGATTTAACGTCCAAAGCTCAGGAAATTCTGAAGGTTCATCCATTAATAATGAAGGTTGCTGGGGCGCCGAAGCGCCGCCAAACAAACTACCTTTATGCAGACCGACGTTTCTCTGTTGCATCATAATCTAAGGTGTAGGTCTCGGTGTTAATGACGACACCATAATCTTTTTCGGCACGATCGACCGTAGTGTACTCATCGAGAACATCTGACAAAACCAACTCTGGATCTCTCTCGAATGGATCACCATATCCGCCCGAGTTGGGCACGATGATTTCAATTGCTTCTCCTGCAGCGAGAGTCTTTCCAACGAATTTAGCGGGCCAAGACTCTTCTCCAACTTCGCCTCTATTTTTCGTCGTTGAAGCATTGAGACCATCATGTCCTCCAAAAATTCCCCATGGTGCGTCTGACTCATGGCGATCACCCTCACAGGTCAATAAGGTATCCACCAACACGCGATTGACTCGAACCATTCCAATGCCACCGCGCCACTTTCCTGCCGAGCATGGATCCTCACGCAATTCATATCTTTCGGTTCGGATCGGAAAATTCCACTCCAGCTCTTCTATGGGGTTATTCCTTGTATTGGCCATAAGACAATCGACGGAGTCGAGCCCATCCTTGTCATGCCGGCCACCATAAGAGCCCTCATCGACCTCGAGATATACCCAATACTCTCCTTTCTCTTTATCCCAGCCGGAGAAAGAAATGAAACCGAGATGGGCAGAGTTCCCCGCTGTAATCTTTTCCGGAACAACCGGCGCCAGAGCACGAAGTGCAAGATCGACTGCCCTTTGAGGTTGGCAAAATCGGGCAAAACATGATCTGGGGAAGTTTGGATTGAATATTGACCCTTTGGGAGCAATCACATTAATAGGGCGTGTCATACCTGCGTTTTGGGGCACAAAAGTTGGGAAGACAGCCTCATCGAGGAAAAGCATTCTGGTGATGAATCCCATCGAGCCAAAAGTGGTTCCTTCGAAAGGAACATTATAGCTTGTTGGAACCTCATTACTTGATCCAGTCAAATCAAAAGTGATCTCGTCCCCTTTAATAATGACAGTGACCACGACAGGGAGTTTAATTCCTCTATTAACACCGTCGTCATCGAGATAGCCAGGTTCGGTCTTATAAACCCCATCGGGAACTTTCCTAATTTCATTTCTGAGCATTGTTTCAGAGTAATCCATCCAATAAGAGGCCGCTTCCGTGATGATCTGTGGGCTGTAACGATCAACTAACTCTAAGAAACGCTTTTTTGCAAGCTCACACGCCGCGACCATTGCGAGCAAATCGCCTTCGTTATGAGTGGGGGTACGGACATTATCTAATATGTGTCCCCACATGTCGTCTTGCCTAACACCTTCCTTAGAAATCTTAACTGCTCTGTATATTTTTCCCTCAGCAAATACGTCAACTGAATCGATATTAATCCCCGGAGAGGAACCTCCTGTATCGAGCAAGTGCGCAGATGCCCCGGAGAATGCCACTAATTCTCCTTTGTAAAACATAGGAATGACAATGCAACAATCTGGGGAATGAGTGGCACCAGCATATGGATCATTATGAAGAATTATATCTCCTTCATTAATATCATCTCCCAGAATTCGAATGACGTTTTGCACAATCTTTGGCATAGCGGCCATAAACATGGGCGTTGAATCTGAATCCGATATTTGATTGCCAAACTTATCAAAAATTCCTGCCCCTAGGTCTTCCGACTCTCGAATTATCGAGGAGTATGACATCCTGTATAGTACGCTCGCCATTTCTTTGGAAATGGCTTGGAAAGCCCCTCCCACAACGCGCATTAGAATTGGAGTCGCCAGTTCATTCTCAGCAGAGGATTTCCTTGCCTCATGATCGCAGTCAATCAGAAGGTTTCCAAATCTATCCACATTTACTTGGCAATCTGGCGGCACCACGGTCGTTGAATCGTACTGTTCAATAATCGCGGGCCCGATGATTCTGTTGCCCGCTCGAAGAGCCGACCTTTCGTAAAATGGCGTTTTGTGCGTAACCAATTTCCCCTCAACGTCAAAAGTGACGTCTCTCTCAAGGAGGAGGGCACTAGAAGCGTCATCGCCACCAACTTCTAACTCAGGCCATTGCAAGTCAGGTATTTTGCCAATTCCGACTACTCGTACGTTAATTATTTCGATATTTGCATCAAATTTATGCCCATATTCTGCCTCGTGAGCGCTGTGAAATGCTTTTTGGGTTTGTTCAACCCATTCGGCGCTGATATCGCCCGCTGGCGCCTCAAAACGTACTTCATACCCTTGGCCGGAATAACGGCAATCGGCTAGTCGACGAACCAAGCAATCAGAAGCAGGCAGACCGTCTTTCTCTAATTGTGTCACTGCTTTTTCGACGAGCTCATCGTATCTGTTTTGCAATCTTTCAAAATCAAGTTTATTCAGATGTTGCCTTTCAGTGGCTACAAACTCGTGTTGTATATCAGTTGCCAATAAACCCATTGCAGATAAAATTCCAGGATGCGGTGGAATCAGAACTCTCGGAATTTGCAACTCGAGGGCAATATCACATGAAAATAGAGGGCCCGCACCCCCACATGCCACCAGGGTGAAATCTCGCGGGTCATAACCTCGGCGCACACTATTAAGCTCTATAGCTTGGACCATCCCGAACTTTTGAATCTGCAGTGCGCCGATGGACGCTTCCTCCAAGCTCATGTTCTGCTCGTCCGCAACCGGCGACATTGCTTCAACGGCCAGATCCTTCCTAAGCTTCATGTTTCCACCTAGAAGCCCACGATCAGTCCTCAATCGGCCCAAAATGACTTGGGCATCCGTTGACGTCGGTTTGTCCCCCCCTCGATCATACGCCGCTGGTCCCGGATAGGCGCCAGCGGATTGAGGGCCAACCCCAAAAACACCGCCCTCATCAGAGTAGATGATTGATCCACCGCCATGCCCTATGGTGTCAATATCCACCATGGGGATCATCGCCTGGTAATCGCCAATTTTCGTATCTAGCAAATGACGCATTCGTAACTCACCGTTTGCAGCTACGGCTATATCAGCCGATGTCCCGCCGATGTCCAAAGTGAATACATTATGGCATCCAGCCATTTTCCCGGCCCAAATACCCCCAATCAATCCCCCAACCGGGCCTGACATCATAAGATTAACCGGTCTGACTGAAGCCCCTTCGGCACCCACCATACCGCCGGAGGACTGCATCATTTGTACACCTCGCTTATAACCAGCGTCCTTCATAGCGTTGTCAAAACGTTCGAGGTATTGAGACGTCTTAGGGCCAATATATGCGTTTAATGCAGTTGTTGAAAAACGCTCGAATTCTCTATAAAGCGGAAGAATTTCGCTAGAGATTGATATAAATGCCTCTGGATATTCCTCTAAAATGATTTGCTTGATCCGCTGTTCATGAGAATCGTTAAGGTATGAGTGGAGCAAGCAAACGACAATAGCTTTGACTCCTGCCTCTCGGAGACGAATGACCTGCGCCCTGGCTTCATCGTCATCCAATTCAACGATCACATCGCCATCAGGCGCCGTGACTCTCTCTTTTACGGTCAGACGGTGGCGTCTTTTAACTAGCGGACGGGACTGCCATGGCAGTTCTTGTTGGAGTGAAAAATTATAAGGTTTTTTGTGTCGAGCGATATGCAAAATGTCCCTAAATCCCTCGGTGGTAATCATGCCGAGTTCGGCGCCATTGTGCTCCAAGGCAATATTGGTTGCTACTGTGGTTCCGTGCAGCAAAAAGTCTATACCGCTTATCGGGACTCCAGCCTTAAGGCATAGTTTTTCAACACCTGAAACAACCGCTATTGAGGGATCATCAGGTGTCGATGGCACTTTGTCGACTGTAATACTGCCTCCTTCTTCGTCCACCAACACAAGATCTGTAAATGTACCGCCTACATCAATACCTACTCGTTTCATAAAAATTATCCCCTATTGCCTTGACCCAGTGATTTGTCATTTGACACAAGTATGTCTCTATTTTTAGCTTTGTTAACCTACTTGTGATATTAATTCTTTGCCCACAAATGAGAGCTGGTCATATTCGCCGTTGTAGTATGCAGACGATATCTCGCCAACTCCAAGTGCCTCTAACTCGGCAATTTTTTCCCGACAAGTATCCACACTTCCACAAATAGCGAATTTGTCAATCATGTCGTCTGTCAAGTAATCGGTATGATCTGCCTCCGAGTCCAGATGCCCCTTGTAATAGTCATACTGATCTCGCTTGACCTGCAGCATTTGTTGCAGCTCGTCCGGCATCACATGCCCTGCGCGTTCGACGTCCTCTAAATGGTTAGTGGCGCAAGTAGCCGCCCATTGCGACTTGCCTCGAGCCAACTTCACATCGTCAGAAACCCACATTCCGCACAACAGTGCGATTTCAATGTCCTTGGGATCACGACCAGCCTCACTCGCGCCAGAGTAGACATGTTCGATAGCCCATTTTACTGCGGCAGGATGCGTGCCAACTTGAAGCATTACAATGTCTGCTAATGCCCCACCCAGGGCTAAGTTTCGGGGGCCCGTGGCGGCGTAGCAGAGTTGAGCAGATTGTTTACTTTGATTCCATCGAAGTTTAATTTCGTTGCCGTCCTCGTCGACAGATTGCCCGTCAAGGAGAAGTCGCGTTTTTCTCAATACATCTCCCATTTCAGCGGTTTTCATTGGTTTGTAACCCAGAGTTCTTACCGCACTGTCTCCTCTTCCCAAACCCAGAATCCATCGGCCAGGGTATAAATTGTTTAATGTAACCGAAGCACTTGCACTTACACTGTAATGACGAGTTACCGCGTTGCTAACTGCGGTGCCCAATTCAATCCTTTGGGTTTTTTCGAGTGCTAATGCCGCATAGACATAAGCATCTTCCCAAAGCATCTGAGAGTCAACTATCCAACATCGCTCGTATCCCGCGTTCTCCATCTCGATGAGTGATTTCATGAATTCTGGATATCTTTCACACGTTAAATGTGCACTTATTTTCATGATCTTCTCCTAGTTAAATTATGCCACCCAAGGTTCAAGCGTAACCGCCTTGGATTATTTTCGACGCTCTCAAGCGTAATAATATGAAAGCAGAAAAACGTCGCTTGGTTGTTACGAGTCCAAGCCTAAAAGCACCTAATCTCAAGCCAAAACCTTCTTAGCGACCCCTACCACATAATCTCGGGTACTTCCGTGGGGGAATATAGTTTTTCCAACCTTTATTAATATTTTTCTGTCACAACACCGTTTCAATAATTTATAGTGGAGCTAGCAGTCTCCGCCTGCAGCCTAAGTTTGCCAAAACTCTCATTTTCTGACCCTTTCGCTTTTTGGATCATACATCGGGCGGAGGGATGCTTTCGCAGAGTAAAGTTTTCCGGCCACCTCGATTTCGTAGTTTCCAGAATTTATAAAATCGGCTGTAATATTTTCGCTATGCTTAACATATCCGAGGGCGACTGATCCTCCCAAGGTGTGGCCATACATTGCCGAGGTAGTGCTTCCAATCATGATTCCGTCCCGATAGATGGGCTCGTCGTGGTATAGCAACACGTCTGGATCCTCCATGAGAAATTGCACCAATCGCCTGTCAATGCCCGAATCTTTTTGCGCAAGAAGCGCTTCTTTTCCTATAAACCCGCCTTGTTTTCCAAAATCGCATGCAAAACCGAGCCCTGCATTGAGAGGGGTGTCGTCGGATCCCACGTCGTGACCATATTCTCGATATCCCTTTTCAATTCTCAACGACTGAAGTGCATGGTAGCCGCAATGCTTTAGGCCAAACTCGTCTCCAATTTCAACTATTGTGTCATAGACACCTTGAACAAAATCTGAGGGTATGTATAGCTCCCAGCCCAGTTCGCCGACGTAAGTCAGCCTCAGAGCATCAACTTTTGCATAGCCAATCTCTATTTTTTGCATGGTCGCGAAGGGAAAGGCCTCGTTGCTTAAATTTGCACCGCTAGCTTTTGTCAACAGTGCCCTAGACAGGGGTCCTTGTATGTTAATGGTTGACGTCCCTGAGGTGACATCTGTGAGAGTGACGAATGCTTCCCCTGGCGTGTTTGCTTCAAACCAAGCCGCCACTTGAGTGTGCGTTAACCCTGCGGTAATCACCAGAAACTTCGCTGGAGCTAATCGTGTGACGGTTAGGTCAGCTTCAATTGTCCCACGAGAGTTGAGCCACTGGGTGTAGACCGCTTTGCCAACTGCCACATCGACGTTGTTTGCACATATGGTATTTAAAACCCTTGCCGCGTCTGGGCCTTGAATAAGAAATTTGGAAAAAGAGGTCTGATCAAATATGCCGACACCCTCACGCACCGCCGCGTGCTCGGCCGCGCTGTGCTCGAACCAGTTTTGACGGCCATAAGTGTACTCGTACTCTGCGTTGACCCCCTCTGGAGCATACCAGTTTGCCCGTTCCCATCCTGCGCTCTCACCAAAACATGCACCGGCTTGTACTAATCGATCATGGAGGGGTGATTTACGTACCCCTCGTGCGGTTTCCATTTGCCTGAAAGGCCAGTGCATATCATAAAGCGCTCCTAAGACCTCCGTGGTTCTATCATGCAAATATTTGGAATTATTTTGGAATGGAAGAATACGATTTACATCCACCTCCCATACGTCCATGGGGGCATGCCCATTTACGATCCAGTCAGCAAGAACTTTGCCTGCGCCCCCTGCTGACTGTATACCAACCGAGTTGAAGCCAGCCGCTACAAACAGGCCGCTCAAACCCGGAACCGGACCCAGCAGGTATCGGTCATCGGGCGTAAAACTCTCGGGCCCATTAAATAACAACTGAATTCCGGTATCCTGAAGAATCGGCATACGTTTCATCGCAAGCTCAATGTATGGGACCATCCGGTCCCAATCAGGTGGCAAGTCATCGAAGCAAAACTCATCAGGAATACCTTCCATACCCCAGGGAGCTGCATTCGGCTCAAAGAAACCTAGAAGCAACTTGCCAGTTTCCTCTTTGAAGTAGGCGTAGCGATCTTGATCTCGAACGACAGGCAAGTTCTCATTCATCCCAGCAATAGGTTCTGTCACTAAATAGTAGTGCTCAGCTGCATGCAATGGAATATTTGCCCCACAATCATTCCCGAGCTGTCTTCCCCACATGCCGGCGCAGTTCACGACATAATTGGCTCTAATACTCCCATTATCTGTTTTAACGCCCACACATTTGTCGTTTTCTACTAAGAGAGACGAAACCAAAGTGTTCTCAAAAATTTGCGCCCCCCGGTTCCTAGCTCCTCTTGCAAGGGCTTGGGTGGTATCTGTAGCATTCGTTTGTCCATCTTTGGGCAGGAATATCGCTCCCACAACATCTGACAAATCCATAAGCGGCCACATTCGGGACACATCATCACAACTAATTTCTTCGACTTCCACGTTGAAACATCTCGCCATCGACGCCAACCGCCTCAATTCCTCCATACGCTCTTTAGTTGTGGCCAGAGAAATAGAGCCCCGTTGTTTAAAACCGGTTTCTAATCCAGTTTCCTGAGCAAGAGTTTCATATAACTTAGCGGTGTATTGCGATAGCTGAGTAAGGTTCTTTGTTGCTCTCAATTGACCCACCAAGCCGGCGGCATGCCAAGTCGTTCCACACGTGAGTTGTTTGCGCTCAAGGAGGACGACATCAGAGCGGCCCAATTTTGTGAGGTGATACGCAACTGACGTACCAATTATACCTCCGCCGATAATTACAATTTCGGCTTGTTTTGGTAACTGTTTAACCATTGCCTCTCGGGCTCCTAAAATCAGATATTTTCTGTTTGCTCTGGCTCCGAAATAACGGTTGTTAGGACCTCCCAATCAGTAACGTGCAGTTTTGAATCATGCCTCTGGGAATACACTCAATTCTTGCATCACTTTATCCAGCGAACGGACGGAACCCCAGCCATTTCGGATGCACTCAATAATAGGGTCATGTAAATGCGGCATTGTCGTTCCCGTGCAATCCTCGACTACAATAGGTTTGAAATCCCGAAACATAGCGTCTTTTGTGGTGGCACCCACACACTGGTTGGTGAGTACACCGGTGATGAGCACTGTATCCGCTTTAAGTGACCGCAAAACCATTTCAAGATTTGTTTGGAAAAATGCGCTTAATCTAGTTTTTTCGACAAACCAATCCCCCGACGCAGGCGACAAATCATCCAAAATCTCATAACCCCATGTATTTTGTCGTAATCCTTCTTCGCGAAGGTGGGGACGAAGCTCCATAAAGGGGCCTCCATCAACAAGATTTTTCGTTCCATGCCTAGTCCAGATTATTGGAACTCCTCTCCTTCGAAGTTCGCCCATCAAACGCTTTGTTGGCTCAATCGTTCTTCGCATGTGCGAGATGTCTATGTCAGTCTTGCCGTAAATGCCCTCTGGGTGCAGAAAATCGTTTTGAAGATCGATATTTACCACTGCGGTCTTCCCAATTTCCAACGGCCAAGAAGCATATCCAAAAGGTTGTGTGGACATTGATTTCTCCTTAATAACTATATTTTTTGCCCTTCGCCCCAGTTGCGACGATCAAATATGGTAATGAAAAAGCACAATCGATTCAATATTTAAACGGGAATAACTAACGTGATGATTATTATGAACAATGCAGATTTTCTGTTTAAAATATTTAACAATTTAACATTTTAAGGGAATTGTTACTTACATATTTTGATTGTGCATTTAGTTTTTCATGTTGCTCTTTGAGTTCTGCCGACTAGATTTGAGTTAATTAGTAGTTTGTCAAAGGCCTCGCATTATTATGCATCATATGAGGTTTAATCTTATCAGTGGGCGTCTAATCTGAGCCCATTTTGCGCGAGCTGGCGGTTCAATTGCTTGCGTCTCTGGTTTACCACCTTATTAAAAAACGCCCGATTAAAACTCACAGGATCACTCCTGACACCCGGGCATGTGGTTCGAGAATTTTTTCGAGCAAACATTTTGGGCTGGGCCAATTTTGCGACTTGAATATTTCTCAGAGAATCAGGGGCAAAAGCTTTAACATTCCGCTTAGTTAGCATTGCAATGAGCGATCAGTAAGCGTATTTGACAAATCTGAAAAGCGATTTCTCTTTTTAGAATAGGATTCTGTATGTTCGACATTACGGCTGAGTGAGGGGATTATGTCGCAAACAGGGTTTACTGGAACTATTGTGTTAATTAAAGGGTTCTGATTTAATAATCTAAGAAAGCAGTCGAATAGCAGGTAGCGATGGATAAAATAATAGCACGTAATCTCCGCAGCATCAGGCAAATGCAAGGTATCTCGCAGCGGCAGCTCGGCATCAAGTCGGGCGTCAGCAACGCTACCATTTCTTTAATCGAGAACAACAAAACAATGCCCTCCATAGGCATCTTAAAAAAAATACTCTCTGCTATTCCGATTACTGTGTCGGAGTTCTTTATGCTAGATTTCGAGCCCAGCAGACAATGTTTTTTTCGACATGATAAGTTAATTCAAGTAGGAGTTGCGGGGCTTTCTTTCCTTCAGGTCGGCCGAGACCTAAAAAACCAAAATTTGCAAATTCTTATCGAACGTTACCCTCCCGGATCAGACACAGGTACTGAACATTTATGCCATGAGGGCGAGGAGGGCGGCGTTATAATAGAGGGTGTTATAGAGTCTACGATCGGTTCAGAAACAAAAAACCTAAAGAAAGGAGACGCTTTTCAGTTTGACAGTAAAACTCCGCACCGATTCAGAAATACTGGACGAGTCGATTGTGTTTTAATTTCGGCTAGGACGCCTCCTACTTTTTGACCCTCTTCAATACATTGATTTATTGAGCCCAAGGGATTTCTTAATAAATCGGTACCAACAGTCCTTTTGTGAAAACTTTTCAGAAGCTCGGTGGCGTGCAAGCGCTAATGAGCTCTGAAGGGACTCTACCAACATTTCTAAATTGATGGGGAGTGGTGCTCTTGAAATAGTAGGCATCTCCTGCCTTAAGCACTCTCACCTGGTTGCCCACTTGAACCTCAAGGGTTCCGCTTAAAATAATACCGCACTCCTCTCCATCATGTATTATGTCATGCTTGCCAGTGTGTGCTCCGGGCTGATAGCATTCTCTGATCATTTGAATGGATCGGTTTCGCACGTGGTTGCCAACTTGCCTATATGAGACTCCCTTGTCACCGATTTCCAGCAGCTCATCTGCGTTGAAAAACACTCTCTCTGAAAATGCGAAATCATCAGCAAAAAATTCGCCCAATGTGATTGGAATACCTCCCAAGACTTTTTTCAAGGTTCCTACTGTGGGATTTAACAAACCGGACTCTATTTGGGAGATAGTAGCGTTTGCGACGCCAGCAGCCTTTGCTAGCTGTCTCTGGGAAAGATGATTTCTCTGTCGGATTTCGCGCAATCGTTGTGCAGTTTCATTTCCCATAAATGTATTACCTGTATCTTTTAAAAGCCGTTAAGTATAGTAAACAGTTGCCAAAAATAACACAGTGAAATCAACGGGTAATTAAATTGGGGTAACAGGTTGTTTAACATCTGCCTGATGCATTAGCATAACATTGTTTTGGAAGTGTCAGGTGTTACCACCAAGTCTATCTTAAGTTTTCAAACGAGGTATTTATGCAATTGCAGTCAAACAACCCGCCGCTGGAAGCATATTGGATGCCATTTACAGCTAACAGAGATTTTAAAAAATCTCCACGCCTTTTAGCCTCTGCTGAAGGACATCATTACACAGCTAATGACGGGAGGAAGTTGTATGATGGTTTCTCTGGATTGTGGACATCTGGCCTGGGACATTGCCATCCGAAAATAGTAGAGGCGGTTCAGCATCAAGTGGCTCATCTGGATTTTTGTATGGGCTTTCAAGCGGGCCACAATAAAGCTTTTGAGTTGGCAGAGAATCTTACTAAAATTGCGCCGGAAGGATTTGACCACTGTTTTTTCACAAATTCTGGTTCGGAGTCTGTAGATACTGCGTTAAAGATCGCACTCGGGTTCCATCGCGCCCGAGGCGAGGCGAACCGTACTCGTTTGATCGGGCGTCAACGAGGATATCACGGAGTCAATTTCGGCGGTATTTCCGTCGGAGGAATAGGTCCCAACCGTAAGATGTTTGGTGCGAACCTAATTAACGGTGTTGATCATTTATCGCATACGCACAATCTTGAGCATGCAGCTTTTAGTCATGGCCAGCCAGATTGGGGGGTGCATCTAGTGGAGGAGTTAGAGGCCTTGGTGGCGCTCCATGATGCAAGCACTATCGCTGCTGTGATAGTCGAACCAGTAGCTGGATCCACCGGCATCCTACCGCCACCATTGGGTTACCTTGAGCGCTTGCGTGACGTCTGCACTCAAAACGGCATATTATTAATTTTTGATGAGGTTATTACAGGATTCGGTCGCGTCGGCGAGCCATTTGCTGCTCAGCGCTTTGGAGTCTCACCAGACATCATCACGGCGGCTAAGGGATTAACAAATGGAGTCATTCCGATGGGCGCGGTGTTACTAGGAAAGTCTATATATGAAGCTTTTATGCATGGACCAGAGCAAGGAATCGAACTTTTCCATGGTTACACATACTCGGGTCATCCAGTTGCGGCGGCGGCGGGATTGGCAACCCTTGAAGTTTATCGAGAGGAGGGTACATTCGCTCAGGCGCGCGAACTGGAAAGCATTTTCGCCGATGAACTCCACCAATTCGATCACTATCCGAAGGTTGTAGACGTACGCAACATCGGTCTAATGGGGGCAATTGAGTTAGAGCCGAGGAAAGGCGCTCCCGGCGCTCGCGGCCTTGAGGTTCATAAACATTGTTTTTGGGAAGAGGACTTAGTGATAAGAAATAACATGGATATTCTGCAATTTTCACCATTTTTGAATTCTCGTCCGACTGATCTGAGTGATATGTTCGCATCTGTAAAACGAGTCATTGATAAAGTAGCATGAGCGATAGCTCTGAAATAGAGGTTTTTGTATTGGGAAACTTTTTAACCTGGGAAAAATGCGGAGCCTGAGGCAAAATTTTTGGGCGCAGAAGCAGCATTCAAGCAAAGTTGTGGAAGAGCATTTCTGAATTCCTACGTCGAATTACTGGTTCAAGTTTTTCCGATGTGACCCTCACCGCTTGGCTGGTCTGATGAGTCCACACTTTCAGACTGCTGGATGAAACCTTAAAATTTGGCAAACCGCCTATGAACCAAGCTTCATCGGATATGGAAGCTTTAAAATAATAAGGGCAAAAGTGCGGCGGACTTGATCTGTCAGGAGATATTTATGAAAAATATAGGGCATTTAATTAATGGTAAAGTAATTGAAAAAGGCGACCCAACGCAAGATGTTTTCAATCCGTCTGTAGGCAAAGTTGAGAAACAGGTTTTGATCGCCGGAAAACGCACGGTCGAACTTGCCATCCACGCCGCGGCTGCAGCTTTCCCTGCGTGGCGAAACACACCAGCCATAAAACGCGCACGGATCATGTTTGAGTTTAGGAATCTTTTAGAACGTAACCGTGAAAAAATTTGCGAGCTAATCGGCGAAGAGCATGGAAAAATTGCCCATGATGCTGCAGGAGAGTTGCAAAGAGGCATCGAAAACGTTGAGTATGCCTGTTTTGCACCAGAGCTTTTAAAAGGTGAGCACAGCAGAAATGTTGCGCAAGATATTGACTCTTGGAGTGAGTTTCATCCGCTGGGGGTGGTAGCTGGCATTACTCCTTTTAACTTTCCAGCGATGGTGCCTTTGTGGATGTATCCTCTTGCTATTGTTTGTGGTAACTGTTTCGTCCTAAAACCGTCCGAGCGCGACCCCGGATCAGCCCTATTCATTGCTGAGTTGCTGCAACAAGCGGGTCTTCCGAATGGCGTGATGAATGTAGTTAATGGTGGCAAAGTAGCGGTCGAAACTTTGCTCAGTGACAGTCGAATTGAGGCGATCAGCTTCGTCGGCTCAACTCCGATCGCATCACATATATACAGTTCCGCGACATCGCATGGAAAGCGTTGTCAAGCCCTTGGAGGAGCCAAAAATCATGCCATCGTAATGCCGGATGCAGATATCGATAACGCCGTAAATCAACTTCTAGGAGCAGCCTATGGCTCCTCCGGTGAGCGCTGTATGGCACTTTCAGTGGCCGTGGTGGTGGGCGATGAAGCTGGAGATGCCTTAGTGGGTAAAATGAAGGTTGCGATGGACGGTTTGAGAGTAGGGCCGTTCCACGACAGCGAAAACGATTTTGGTCCTGTTATCACGCGTGAACATCAAATTCGAATTATCGATTACATCGACAGCGCCGAGGAACAGGGAGCAGAAATTGTTGTTGACGGCCGCCACCCGCATGTTGAAGGTCATGAGGATGGATTTTACATTGGTGGAACATTGATTGATCGAGTTACAACAGAAATGGATAGTTACAAAGCAGAAATTTTTGGTCCTGTCCTCCAGATAGTTCGTGTAGATAGTATGCATACCGCTATGCAACTTATAGATGCGCACGAATACGGAAATGGTACGTGCATATTCACTCGAGACGGTGAGGCTGCTAGGTATTTTTCCGATCGCATCAATGTCGGAATGGTCGGTGTCAATATTCCGTTACCAGTGCCAGTTGCATACCATAGCTTTGGAGGATGGAAGCGCTCGCTTTTTGGTGATTTGCATGCTTATGGACCCGATGCTGTGCGATTTTATACGAGACGCAAAACGATCACTCAGCGCTGGCCCTCTGCAGGTGTTCGAGAGGGGGTTTTATTTTCAATGCCCAGCTAAAAAATCTTCAGTTGCGGCGACCGCGTCACAGTGATTATTAAACTGGATATTTCGCTAGCAGCTGGGCTTCTCGATGGCAACATGTATCCCGGCAGCACCAATTGGACATAATGGTCTGATTGTCTGAGAGAGAGTTTTAGTTCATCGTTTACCCTAAAAGGAAAATGATGATGCTTAAAAAAACCAAGCCGTCTGCTGAGAAAACGGTTCGAGATATACGTCGAGCGACCCGTAATCACGATACTGTAAGTCGTGAGATGAAGTTGGACATTTGGCTGTCTGATCTAAGACATGGTTTTGCTCATCAATTTAATAGTCTCCTTTGATTGGCGTAATGCATTTGTTTGCGCATCGCTAAGGTATTTTGTTTAATCAATTCTCGCTGCTCTAATATTCGTTTTTCTCGCCCATAAAATACATCTGCCGGTGTCAGGTTATCCAAAGACTCATGGTAGCGTTCGTTGTTGTAATAACTAACAAATCGCTGAAGATGTTCATGGAGCTCACCAGGCAAATAATAATTGTTCAGTAAGATCTGGTTCTTCATAGATCGATGCCATCGTTCAATCGTTCCTTGAGTCTGTGGGTGGTAAGGCCGCCCTCGGGTATGCGTCATGCCTCTCTTATCGTCCTCCCCATCCCCGAGAACGCTTTTTTCAAAGTAATCGGTTTTCTAGTATCAATTCAGCCCGAGTTTCTTTTAACTCACTCGCTTGAGCGCGGAGATTCTTGACTTCATCAGTGGTAGCTTCTCGGACAGTATCACCCGCTAGTCGTTTCTTGCCGGCTCCCAGAAACTCTTTTGACCAACGGTAATACATCCTGGCATTAATACCTTCTCGACGACAAAGTTCGGAAATACTGTCTTCCCCACTAAGGCCTTCCAGCACAATGCGGATCTTCTCTTCCGATGAATAGTGTTTGCGGGTGGCTCGACGTATATCTCGAACCGTTTTTTCAGCAGA
>MDTF01018700.1_pt1 | contig 20115 bp, 21 predicted proteins | sample 811191 | NCBI WGS metagenome assembly MDTF01 (sample SAMN05326649, study PRJNA326480) | marine metagenome | isolation source: seawater | place: Southern Ocean | collected 2011
CGTCTGGGTCAAAGCCGTTTGCAATCGTGCCTCCAACTAAACAAGAAGCCATGTTGCCACCACCAATAAATACGATTGAACTCATACATTACCCTGCTGTTGTGCTTCTTGGGCCAAAAATATCGGTGCCCACCCTAACAATAGTTGCACCCTCAAGGATAGCGGCTTCAAGATCAGCCGACATTCCCATTGAAAGGGTATCCAGTTTTTGAGAATTGTCCAGTGACTCATTAATCTCGTCTTTTAGTTTACCTAATTGATAAAAGGGTATGCGCTGTTCCTGTATGTCTGTTCTAACTTCGGGTATTGTCATTAGGCCACGCAATCTTAAATTGGGTAGCCTAGCTATCTCAGTGACCAATTGTAGCAATTCACTTGACCCAAACCCTGCTTTAGTTGGTTCATTATCAATATTCACCTGCAAACAAACATTAAGCGGAGGCATATTTGCAGGCCTCTGAGCACTTAAGCGCTGAGCTATTTTCAATCGATCTATACTGTGCACCCATGCAAAATTCTCAGCTATTTGCCGAGTCTTGTTAGATTGTATCGGTCCAATAAAGTGCCAATCTAATGCTAAGCTTTTTAGCGCAGCCACTTTTTTAAGGGCTTCCTGCAGGTAATTCTCCCCAAAACTTGTCAGGCCACAATCAACAGCGTGCTTTACTTGCTCAGGCGTCCTAGTCTTGCTAACAGCTAATAGGGTTACTTCAGAAGCTGGCCGCTGAGCCTCGGCAGCAGCTAATGTGAGCCGTAATTGGAGAGCCGTTATTTTGTCGCTTTGATCTTGCATGGAGAGCATCTTTATACGTTGTTTCGCGATTAGTGGTTGGCCTAAGGCTGTTGCCCTAAACTAGGATCATTCAGCCAACTTTGCAATATTAATGCGGCAGCAATATGGTCTATTTTTGTTAGATCGTGCGTTCTTCCTTGCTGCCTGCCCGACTGTTCTCTTACAAATGATTTTGCTTCTTGACTGGTGAGCCTCTCGTCGACCATTTGCACCTCGATATTAAAGCGGCCATGCAACCGGCGAGCAAATTTTCTGGCTCTACCGCTCAACTCACTCTCGGTATCATCCATGTTTATTGGCAAGCCAACCAGCGCTATATTAGGCTTCCATAGCTCAATGACCGCGCCGACCTCTGACCACTTCGGGACACCGTCAACAGCTTTAATAATGGCAATACCCTTCGCGCTATTAGTCAGTGTTTGCCCATAAGCTACGCCAATTTGCTTTAGCCCAAAGTCGAATGCCAGCAATGAAGAAGGTCTTTTGAGATCAGGCATGTCCAATATCCATGGACAGCATATCAAGTCGTATGCCGATAGATGCTGCCGCTACATCGGCACGCCTCTCACACTCAGTATTGAAGATAATAGCCGATTTAGCCGGAATCGTTAACCAACTGTTAGTAGTTAATTCTTCTTCCAACTGACCTGCATCCCAGCTGGAATAACCCAAAGCAATCAAAGCATGCTGAGGGCCTTTACCAATAGCAATATCACTAAGAATATCCTTTGAGGCGGTTAAACTAACGTCTTCTGAAATGTCGACGGTAGACTCCCAACGTTGAGTACAGGCTTTATGCAAGATAAACCCGCGATCACGAGCCACAGGACCACCATCTAAAATTAGATTGTCACCACAGCCATCGTGATAGTCTAATTCTAATTGTTTAAATATAGCGTTGACTGGAATATTCAGCTCTTGATTAATAATGAGGCCCATGGCGCCATCTTGACTGTGCTCGCAAATGTAAACCACTGACCGAGAAAAGTTGGGGTCACGAAGGCCAGGCAAAGCCAATAAGAAGTGGTTTTTTAGACTTGTAACAGTTCTCTTTGGGATGTTCATAGTTCTCAATATGAAGGTTTACGCATCGAAACTCAACACTAGAATCAACGAGTTAGTGAGTATTTTTTCTTAAGATTGCAACCGCTTCGCAATTGCGCGCATCAATTGATCGCCTATAGCGGTGTCTTTGGCGTTATCAATTTCACGAACACAGGTTGGGCTAGTTACATTAATTTCTGTGAGGTAATCGCCGATTACGTCTAAGCCAACAAATAACAAGCCTTTTTCAACTAAGGTAGGCGCGATTTGCTGCGCGATCCAAAGATCTCGTGTGCTTAATGGTTGAACTACGCCGCGACCGCCTGCCGCAAGATTACCCCTGAATTCTCCTGCCGCAGGAATTCTCGCGACACAGTAAGGAACGACTTCGCCATCTATGACTAGTATTCTTTTGTCACCACTAAGTATTTCTGGCAAATATTTTTGAGCCATGATGGTGTTTTGGCCATAGTTAGTTAGTGTTTCGATGATGACATTGAGGTTTTGGTCACCCTGCTGTACGCGAAAAATTGAAGTTCCTCCCATGCCATCAAGAGGTTTATAGACAACTTCTTTGTGCTCTATTAGAAATTGTTTTAACAGATCTTCATCGCGACTCACAAGTAGTGGAGGCGTACATTGCGGGAACTCAGTTGCAAACACTTTTTCGTTACAGTCGCGCAAACTCTGAGGCTTATTAACTATCAATGTACCGAGGCGTTCCGCAGCTTCCAGAATATAAGTGGAATAGATGAACTCACTGTCAAACGGTGGATCTTTGCGCATTAAAATAACATCAAGATCACCAAGAGGTTTAAAAGTACTGTCACCTAGCTCATACCAGCTATTGGAATCGGCATGTACCTTAAGGGAAGACATTTTTGCGCCAGGTCCCGTGCTATCGATAAATAGACTTTTTTGCTCCATATAAAACAGCTCATAGCCGTGATTTTGGGCGGCAAGCAACAAGGCTAGGGTAGTGTCTTTGTGGTAATTAATAGACCTAATAGGGTCCATAACTACGCCGAGGAGTTTGCTCATAATAACTATGCCTTTATGGATAAAATCCAGTATGATTAGCCCATACAGGACCAATGGAACTGCGTTCTTGCTACCTAAAATACCCAGCTCGCTTTATCTGGGCCTCTATTCTCTAAATGCCAGTATTATTAATCGCGAAACAGAAATTAATAATTTGACAACCCATTAATTCACGTAATAAAGGAACTATTACTATGAATCTCAGTGAGCTACTGTCTCTCAGTATAAAAGAAGGCGCTTCGGATTTACATCTTTCGGCAGGACTTTCCCCTATTTTACGGATTGATGGCGATTTAGTTCAAACCGACTTGCCCATAATGAATTCTGATCTTGTCGATAAACTCATATATGAGGTTCTTAATGACCGGCAAATAGCGATTGTGGAGGATGGTGCTGAAATTGACTTCTCCTTTGAGATTCCTCATGTGGCGCGGTTTAGAGCCAATGTATTCAATCAAAATCGTGGAAGAGCAGCAGCTTTTCGAGCAATCTCTGCCGAAGTAGCGACACTTGAAGAGCTAGAATTAGGCGAGGTGTTTGAAGAGCTTTGTCTAAAACCTCGGGGGTTGGTTCTGATTACCGGTCCAACGGGTTCTGGAAAATCTAAAACCCAGGCCGCTATGGTAGATCACATAAACAAACATCGGCCCTATCATATTCTGACTATTGAGGACCCTATTGAGTATGTCCATCAAAGTATAAGATCCCTAATTAATCAGCGTGAGGTCCGTCGTGACACCCAGAGTTTTAGTCAAGCGTTACGCGCGGCATTGCGTGAAGATCCCGACGTGGTTGTGGTCGGAGAAATGCGTGACCTAGAGACTATCCGTCTGGCGCTGACTGCTGCCGAAACGGGCCATTTAGTGTTTGCCACTTTGCACACGACATCAGCCGCTTTGACGGTGAACCGAATTATTGATGTGTTTCCCTCGGCTGAGAAAGATATGGTTCGCTCTATGTTGTCAGACTCATTGCAGGCAGTGGTAACCCAGACCCTGATGAAGCGACGGGTGGGCGGACGAATCGCTGCACATGAAATTATGATTGGAACGCCAGCGATTCGTAATTTAATTAGAGAAGATAAGGTGGCCCAGATATATTCAGTACTTCAAACGGGGTCTGAATTTGGAATGAAAACCCTCGATCAAAGCCTAAGGAAACTAGTGGATGATCAGATGATTACTCTTGACGTCGCTAGAGAAAAAGCGGTCTATCCAGAATATTTTCAAACGGTAACTGAGGTAGTTAATGTCACTAAAACGGGCAAAATTCTGAAAAAGAAGTAAAAAAAACACTCTAGTGTTATTGCTCTGATGATAATCTCTGGATCCAGCCTGTTGAGTTGCTGTGGCCCGTGCCCGTGCTATAGTTATTTTAAGGACATTCGGGTTGTCAACCAATTGTGTAGACTGTCGTTCTTAAAAGGACAGTCTACAAAGGAGTTAAGAGTGATGAACAAAATTATTGTTTTTATAGTGGTATCTCTGATATCTGTCTCGACATTCTCTGACCATCATAAAAGCGATCGAGACAAGGGCCCGGGACATGAGCGAAGCAGAGGTGATTTGTTTAAGGAGGCTGATCTCGATGGCGATGATAAAGTATCTTACGCTGAGCATGAGGCGATGGTCCAAGAGATGTCTGATAGGGGCCGTGCGCGCTTCCAAGAAATGGACTTGGATAGTGATGGCTTTGTCACGAAAAAAGAAGCTCGCAAGGCGAGGAAAAAGATAAAGAAGGGCATGCGAAAGAAAAGAAAGGCTATGATGAATGAGGGAGAAAACTCTTCAGAAGACTAGCAGATATGCAGTATTCTTAATTAAAAAAAGGCCGCTTAACTAAGCGGCCTTTTTTGTTGTTTTGCCCCTGTGCTAAGTCGCAGTATATAATGATTTCTAAATTCTAGTTATATTACTAACCGAACTTAGGTGCCCTATGATTGATTATTTAATTGCCCCTTCTATTTTAGCGGCTAATTTTGCTTGTCTCGGAGATGAGGTCGATAAAGTATTGGAGGCAGGCGCAGATATTGTCCACTTTGATGTGATGGATAATCATTACGTACCTAACCTAACTATCGGGCCGATGGTGTGTAAGGCATTGCGAGATCATGGCGTTACCGCACCGATTGACGTCCATCTTATGGTCAGTCCAGTAGATGACTTGATTAAAATGTTTGCCGATGCTGGTGCTAGTTACATCACGTTTCATCCGGAGGCAACCAATCACATCGATAGGTCTTTGCAGCTAGTACGTGAGCTTGGTTGCAAGTCTGGACTAGTACTAAACCCTGGAACTGGTCTCGTTTCTACTCGGTGGGTAATGGATAAAATCGATATGTTACTGTTAATGTCTGTCAATCCAGGCTTTGGTGGTCAGGCATTTATACCTTCAACTATTGATAAATTAAAGCAAGCTCGGAAAATGATCGATAGCAGTGGCTATGATATTCGTTTAGAGGTTGATGGCGGTGTAGGTGTTGCCAATATCGCTGAGATTGCTGCTGCGGGCGCTGACACATTTGTTGCCGGTTCAGCAATATTTAGCCAACCAGATTACTTTGAGGTGATTGCCAAGCTTCGAGCAGAGCTGGCCCTAGTCGGGTAGTTTGGCTAGCAATAAACTAACTAGGTTTATTCTTGTCTGTTTCAGTTGTGGTTTATTGCGGGTGTAATATTGGCTACAATATGACCTGCGACTGGGAGAAAGGCTTTGAAGAACAATTGTTTTGTTCAATTTAATTTTAATATGTGGAGAGATTGTTGGCGTGGCTAACTAACTCTTGGCACTCTGCTGCCTGCATTTATTAAGCTGATACAAAACAAGGAAATTGCAATGCGTCCTGACAAATTTGCCGAACTGGCAAGCCAAAAATTTAATCGAATCCCTGTTACTCGAGAGGTCTTAGCTGATTTAGAAACGCCCTTGAGTGTTTATTTAAAATTAGCTTTTGGACCTAATTCCTATTTGTTTGAATCGGTTCAGGGTGGAGAAAAATGGGGTCGTTACTCGTTAATAGGGCTACACACTTCAACGGTACTTAAGTTATTTGGCAATCGATTAGAAATTGTTCGAGACGGTAAACCGATGGTCAACCGAACCACTGATGACCCTCTAGGTGAGGTTGAGGCGTTCAGGCAGCTTTTTAGCATGCCTAATCTGCCTGATTTACCTAGGTTTACTGGTGGCCTTGTTGGATACTTTGGTTACGACACTGTTCGATATATTGAGCCACGACTGGCCAAAAGCTCGCCCCCAGATAAACTAGGAACTCCTGACATATTGTTAATGGCTTCAGACGAGGTTGCCATTTTTGACAACCTGTCGGGCACTATTATGTTGGTGGTACACGTAGATGCTCAGGATCCGAATTCCTTAACTGATGCGGAATCTAGACTTGATGATCTAGAGGCTAAATTAGCCCAACCACAACCAGTTTTGCCGCCGATGAACATGAGGGGGCAGGGTCTGTCTGAGGATGCATTTGTATCTAGTTTTGGTAAAGAGAACTATAAGTTAGCGGTGGAGAAGGTGAAGCAATATACGCTTGCAGGTGACATCATGCAGGTGGTGCCGTCACAACGATTTACGGCGCCGTTTAAAGAAGCGCCAATTAATCTTTATAGAGCGCTACGCCGTCTTAACCCCTCTCCTTACATGTATTTTCTCGATCTAGATGGCTTTCATATTGTAGGCTCATCGCCAGAGGTCTTGGCTCGGTTAGAAGATGATCAGGTAACAGTTAGACCTATTGCAGGTACTCGTCGCAGAGGTGAAACGGATGCTGAAGATCGGCTGCTAGAGCAGGAGATGCTGGCCGATCCTAAAGAGATAGCTGAACATCTAATGTTGATCGATTTAGGCCGTAATGATGTGGGTAGAATTAGTCAGGCTGGCTCGGTGGAAGTTACTGAAAAGATGGTGGTGGAGCGCTATTCTCATGTCATGCACATCACCTCCAATGTAGTTGGCCAAGTAGAGGAGGGGATGAGCGCAATTGATGTTCTCAAGGCGACATTACCGGCGGGAACATTGAGCGGAGCACCGAAAATAAGAGCAATGGAGATTATTGATGAGCTCGAACCTGTGAAGCGCAACATTTATGGCGGAGCGGTTGGCTATATTGGTTGGAACGGCAATATGGATATGGCGATTGCTATTCGTACAGCGGTTATTAAAGACGGCATGTTGCATGTGCAAGCTGGAGGGGGTGTGGTTGCCGATTCAGTCCCTGAGCTAGAATGGGAAGAAACGATGAATAAAGCTCGCGCGGTAATGCGCGCAGCGGCGATGGTTTGTGGGGCAGTTAAATGATTTTAATGATTGATAATTACGATTCCTTTACCTACAACATTGTCCAGTATTTGGCTGAACTAAATGCGGATGTTCAAGTCTTTAGAAATGATGAAATTTCCCTTTATGATATTGAGAAATTAGCACCGGAAAAGATAGTTATCTCTCCGGGGCCCTGCACCCCAAATGAGGCGGGCATCTCCGTTGAGGCCATAACACGCTTTGCCGGCAAAATGCCCATTTTAGGCATTTGTCTTGGCCATCAAAGCATTGCCCAAGCGTTTGGCGGTAACATTGTGCGGGCAAAACAGGTAATGCACGGAAAAACCTCAAAAATTTGCCACCACAATGGAGGCGTTTTTAAGGGTCTTGGCGCACGCTTTATAGCTACTCGCTACCACTCATTGGTGATTGAACAGAGTAGCTTGCCGCCCTGTCTTGAGATTACCGCTTGGACTGAAAATGAAGATGGCTCCTTAGATGAGATCATGGGTGTACGACACAAACAGTTGGCTGTTGAGGGCGTTCAGTTTCATCCTGAATCCATCCTCACTGAGCATGGACACGATTTATTGCGTAACTTTTTGGAGATTTAGCTAGTGGATATAAAGCAGGCTTTAGCGATAGTTGTTAATCGGCAGGATTTGAGCCGAGAGGGGATGCGTGAAGTCATGCGCCAGATCATGTCAGGCGGTGCGAGTGATGCTCAGATAGGCGCTTTTTTAGTTGCACTACGGATCAAAGGCGAGTCCATTGATGAAATTATCGGCGCTGTTGAAGTCATGCGTGAGCTCGTCAAAGGCGTTGAAGTCTACGGCGATCATCTGGTTGATATTGTTGGCACTGGGGGTGATGAATCTAATTTGTTCAATGTTTCTACGGCGTCAACTTTTGTTGTGGCATCGGCCGGAGCGCAGGTTGCAAAACACGGTAATCGCTCGGTAAGTAGCAAAAGTGGTGCTGCTGACGTCCTGGAAGTGGCTGGCGTAAATTTAAATATCAGTGCCGAAAAGGTAGCTATATGCGTTAATAAGATAGGAGTGGGATTTATGTTCGCACCCTCCCACCACAGCGCTATGAAATATGCGATTGGACCGAGGAAAGAGCTGGGGCTACGCACTATTTTCAATATTCTTGGACCTATGACTAACCCCGCTGGCGTTAAACGACAGCTGATTGGAGTTTATGATAAATCACTGTGCCGACCAATGGCCGAGGTACTTGGCCGATTGGGGGCGGAGCATGTGATGGTGGTGCATTCCGCTGATGGTCTTGATGAGATAAGCATCGCGGCGGAAACATTTGTTGCGGAGTACAAAGAAGGGCAGCTTACAGAATATTGCTTGTTTCCAGATGACTATTTCAGTGTGCGGCAATCTCTAGAAGGATTGTCTGTTGCAGATGCTAAAGAATCGCTATCCATGATCACTTCGGCACTTAGTGGAGATTTACCCGCTGCGACTAACCTGATCGCTATTAATGCCGGTGCTGCACTCTATGTCGCTGGGTGTGCAGGTACTATCCAAGAGGGCTTTGCTATGGCGCAGGGATCAATTGCTTCTGGAGCGGCTAGTGTAAAAATGGACCAACTTGTGACGCTAACCAATAGCCTCTAGTTTGACCGAAAGAGAGACACGCATGACTTTAAAAACACCGACTATATTAAAGAAAATTTTAGCTCGAAAGCAGGTAGAAGTTGCCGAGCGAGCGGCTTTAGTACCTCTATCTGTTTTGATTGAGGCTCTGGTAACAGCCTCCAAACCGAGGGGTTTTACTCAAGCGATTAAGGCCAAGGTGAGCGCTGGAGAATCCGCAGTTATTGCTGAAATCAAAAAAGCTTCACCGAGCAAAGGTGTTATTTGCAACAACTTTGAGCCAGCACAGATTGCTAAGAGTTATGAGAAGGGAGGAGCATGTTGCTTATCAGTGTTGACTGATGTTGATTTCTTTCAAGGCTCAGATGCGCACCTGCAGGCGGCTCGTAATGCATGCAATCTACCGGTTATTCGAAAAGACTTTATTATCGATGAGTACCAAATTTACGAAGCTCGGGTGCTAGGGGCCGACTGTATTTTATTGATCGTCTCTGCTCTTGAGACAACACATCTAAAGCAGCTGCATAAACTTGCAATCTCCCTTGGAATGGATGTATTAATTGAGGTGCATGACGAGTACGAATTAGAAATAGCTATACAGCTAGAGAACACTCTAATTGGCATTAATAACCGTAATCTACATACCTTTGATGTTTCTTTAGAGAACACTTATCGATTATTGGATAAAATTCCGTCGAAAGTAATCGTGGTGACAGAAAGTGGTATTCATACTTCTGCCGATGTTGCGGCAATGCATGAGAAGAAGGTCCATGGGTTTTTGGTTGGCGAAGTATTCATGCGAAGCGAACAACCTGGCGAGAAGTTAAAAGAATTATTTAGCTAGCGTAACGCTAATGACAAATTCGACACAGAAGGTATTTTCGACTCGGTTGTTATTGACAATAATCTTCACCGGGCGCCGAAGAGCACGATGGTTTTCCCTGCTACGGATATGACACCCTGGCTTTCAAGTTCTTTAATGACTCTTCCGGCCATTTCACGCGAGCAAACCGCAATTCGTCCAATCTCCTGGCGAGTAATCTTAATCTGCATCCCATCTGGGTGAGTCATAGCATCAGGTTGATTGGCCAGATCTTTAAGCACGTGAGTAATACGCCCAGTGACGCTCAAGAAAGCAAGATCGCTGGCTTTACGGGTAGTTTCTCTGAGTCTTTCGGCAATTTGTTTAGTGATGGAAAATAAAATTTCCGGGTTTTTCTGGTAAAGGGCTGTGAATTTGGAATAACTAATTTCACATACCTCACATTCGGTCTTGGCTTTAATCCAAGCAGTGCGCGGATGTTCCTCAAAAAGACCCATTTCTCCAAAAAACTCGCCTGGGTTAAGGTAAGTCACGATCATGTCTTTCTCATCATTCCCATCTTCCACTAAGACGCTAACAGTTCCTTTAGCAAGATAGTAGAGTACGTCAGCCTTATCGCCGGCATAAATAATTGTACTCTTCGCTGGATAACGCCTTCTATGAAAGTTAGACAGAAACGGCTTTTCGTCCTCAAGGGTATTAGGTACGGTGTGCATAGTAATGAGAACTCCTGAATATTGATTTATGCCGATACGGGAATATACGCGCCGACAACATTACCTTGTAAGTGACAAATAGTAACCCTTTATTATGCAAGTGTGTATTAATAAATTAGGAAAAGAATCTGTGATTATGGGATTCTAAAAACTGTGACAAATAAAAGATAAAAAAAAGGGACCTTAGGAGGTCCCTATAAAAATCCTATAGCAAGGATTAAGAGGGGTTTGGTTCAAACTGAATTTGGTAAAGCTATTTTTGTCGCCGCTAAATGGGCTACTTTTCTTACTGCTTATTCTTTATTTCTGGTGCTTCCAACTTGACGAAGTCATCCTTCGCAATTGCAGCGCCTGCTAGTCCAGCGAAACCTAGTAGCAAGTACACGAGTGTCATTTCTATTTCCTTAATCTGTTGAGAGCATTATTGCTCCGATCTATGCACTATATTGATTACAGGGTCATATAACAAATGCATTAAATGCATTAACTATATGCAAAAATGGTATGACTAAGAGTTTTTCGAAACATAAAAAAAAAGAGACCTTAGAAAGGTCTCTTTAAAAAATCCTGTAGCAGGATTAAGAGGGGTAATGATCGCAAGCGAATTTTGAGGTGCTGTCCCGAGTTAGTTTCTGACCCTAATTCTTAGCTGTTCTGAAGCCGGAAAACTATAATCGATGATTCAAGGTTGCTAATATAGTTGCTGCGCATGCATAATCCAAATGCATTTATCGCATTAACTATATGCGTTTTTGGTATGTCCTATTAAAGAGGTTACTATGAATTTACAAAAGCTTTCGCGGCTTGACCTAAATCTACTGGTTTCGTTGCAGGCTCTGCTTGAAGAGAAAAGTGTTACTCGCGCGGCAGCGCGCCTGTTCATTAGTCAGCCAGCGATGAGTCGAGTGCTTCAGCGATTACGTTATCAACTTGATGATCCGCTGTTTACCAGAACCGGTAATGAGTTGGTGCCCACTCCAAAAGCGCGGGACCTCCAGCAACGGTTGCCGAGGTTGTTGGACGGCATTCTGGATATGGTTAGTGAAGGGGAGTTTGATCCTGCAACTTATACGGGTGAAATTACCATCGCCGTACCTGAATTTGTCGCTATCTCTTTAATATCGGAATTAACTAAAGTGGTGACCCAATATGCGCCTGGGCTTATTTTATCTATCTCGAGTGAAACTGATTCAGTCACGGGTGAGTTAGCGGAAGGCGTTTTAGATTTTGCGATTGATATTGAAAAGACCACGACAGAAGATATCATCACAACACCCCTAGCTATTTTCACGCCATCGATTTGGATGCGTGAAGGCCACCCATTAGCGAATAAAGACACAGTTACGCTGGCGGAAATTCTTGAATATCCGTTTATCCAATATTATCTATTAATCTCTAAGAGAGTTAGCGCAAGAACAGATGCCCGTTTTGATCGAGCGCTTCGAGAATTGGGTCTTAAGCGAAAAAAGACTCTGGTTACCAATCAGTTGATGACGGCAATGGAAACGGTATGTGATACGGACTGTCTTATGGTTGCAGCTAAGTACGGAGAGACGATGGAGCGAGAAATGCATCGGATTATACGTAAACGTTTCCCTGAAGATATTCCACATGAAGGCAAAATTAATTTAGTTTTACTTCAACATCAACGCACCTCCGGTTCACCAATTCATCAATGGCTCTCAGAGAAAATAGTCGGCTTGATTCAAAAAAGAGCGGCAATCTCAGAGCTCTAGTATAAGATTTTAGACGTTCTAAAATCCGAGCATTGTTTTTTGGCGCATTGCGACGAGGGCTGAAGTCTATAATGTCTGACCTTTCAGATTACTTACATGCGATAGCTACTTAGAGTCATAGCCGATGAGGCTAAGGTCATTAATTTTTTTACGGGAGAGGGAAATTCATAACCTCCAGCATCGCGCGCTGCCTGCGCATGACGTTGTTCATCAACTAGCATTTCCTCAACGATAGCGCGACTTTTCACATCATTTTCTGGCAAGTCAGATAGGTGCTTGCTCAAATGAGCAGATACCTGATCTTCAGTTGCGGCAACGAAACCTAAGCTTAGCTTGTCATTAATAAGACCGGTTCCGGCGCCAATGCCAAAAGACATTGCATACCAAATTGGATTTAGAAGGCTCGTTTCACCTCCAAGATTTCTAATTCTCTCTTCACACCAAGCTAAGTGATCGATTTCCTCTGCGGCTGAGTGCTTCATTTGCTCGCGTACTTCAGGCAACTGAGCGGTTAGCGCTTGACCTTGATAAAGAGCTTGAGCGCAGACCTCGCCGGTATGATTAACGCGCATAAGACCAATCGCGTGGGCGCGATCTTTATCGCTAAGGTCGACATCAGCTAGGGTGTCCGCAGGAGACTTTCTGTTAGGTTGCGGCGCACCGCTAAAGGCTGTCCGTAAACCTTGATCTAGTTGGGCTAAAACCCTGTCGAGCGCTGTTAATTTTCGATTAGTCACGAAACATTATCCAAGTATCATTAAGCGTCTATTGTATCCATTTTTGGGTTGTTCTTCCTAGCGATAAATATAGGTAGATACGCTAAGGCAAAAAATACCATGGCCAAGCCCTCTGTGGCTATTATGTAGAGTGGCCAGGGACCGAGAAAGTCTAGCAGTGATGGGTTAATCGGTTTGTTCATCATGTAGAAATAATTAGCATCCAACGAAAGGTTAATGGGGATCAAACACAGGATATAAATATTCAGCCAGGCAAAGGTGCGCAAAATACCCTGAGGCTTGGGATAGAGCTTAAACGCAATCAGGTGATGAACCACGACCACCACCAGACCGCAGTGAACAATCCAATATTTAAAGAACCCATAACTGGGGTAGCCACCGTCCGGATCCGGCGTGATTATCGCTTGCAGTGTGCCAGACAAGACGAAGAAATAGACGATTTCGAAGCGCCGCCGATTAGGATGCCAAAACAAAAGAGGGGCCACCAACGCAAATAGGTTACAAATCGACAAAGGTAAATTAACCGCTGGATCGAACCTACCATAGGCTATATGGATAGAGGTCCAAACGATTACTGTGAGGCTAATAAAAACAGACGCTGAACGTGTTAGCAGCAAGTTTTGACGATCCTCTAAGCGTTGTGCAGCATTGACAAAGGTCACGGTAAAAAGGACAAAAACAATCACCGCCCCCAGATGCGATTGGCTAAACGATGTAAAACCAATATCAGCGCTAAAAAAGACGTTATTGATGAACACATAACTCTCCTTTAGTGAGTTTGGAATTAGCTGTCTTGTTCCCGAGCAATTGCTCGCCAACCAATATCATCACGCAGATAAATATCATTCCAGTGAATCTTAGAGGCCAGTTGATAAGCACGAGCCTGAGCCTCAGACACAGTATCGCCCATTGCGGTCGCGCAGAGTACGCGTCCGCCACTGGTCACCACATTGCCATCTGCCATGGTAGTGCCGGCATGAAAGACCTTTTGATCCGTGTCAGCAGGTGTATCAGCTAAACCCGAAATAATATCACCACCACGATAGCTTCCAGGATAACCACCTGCGGCTAGTACCACGCCGATAGCGGGCCGTGGATCCCACTGCGTTGTTTGTTGATCTAATGTTCCCGATAAAGCAGCTAAACAGTGAGCCACCAAGTCAGATTGTAGACGAAGCAGTATGGGCTGAGTTTCAGGGTCGCCAAAGCGGCAGTTGTACTCAATGACCTTGGGGGTGCCATCGGCCATAATCATTAGCCCAGCATATAAAAAGCCAATGTAGTAATTGCCCTCATTAGCCATGCCCTTAACCGTTGGATAAATCACCTCATCCATAATTCGCTGATAAATCGCCTCATCCACCACAGGTGCTGGGGAGTACGCGCCCATGCCGCCAGTATTAGGGCCAGTGTCGCCGTTGCCAGCACGCTTATGATCTTGACTGGTGGCCATTGGCAATACATTTTTGCCATCTACCATCACAATAAAGCTGGCTTCTTCGCCGTCTAAAAATTCTTCTATCACCACACGACTGCCGGCTTCGCCAAAGGCATTGCCGGCGAGCATGTCGCGCACTGCGTCTTCAGCTTCAATCATGGTCATGGCAACAATGACACCCTTACCCGCGGCCAAGCCGTCAGCTTTAACTACAATGGGTGCGCCAACCTGTTGTAGATATTCAAGTGCAGCATCGACCTCAGTAAATTTACCATAGTTAGCAGTCGGTATTTGTTGGCGTTCAAGAAAGTCTTTGGTAAATGCTTTAGAACCCTCTAGCTGGGCTGCACCACTAGAGGGCCCAAAAATTGGTGATCCGCGTGACTCAAAAAAATCAACAATACCATCTACTAATGGTTGCTCGGGGCCAACGATGGTTAGGCCAACGTTATTGTTCTCGGCAAAGTCAGCCAGTGCGGCAAAGTCAGCCACTGAGATCGCAACGTTTTTCAGATTAGGCTCCATCGCCGTTCCTGCATTGCCCGGTGCTACATAAACGGTACTGACACTCGGTGATTGAGATGCCTTCCAAGCCAGTGCGTGTTCGCGTCCACCAGAGCCAATAACCAGAACATTCATTGTGTTATTTCCAAGCAAAATTTGAGAAAAAAATTATAACAGACTGCACGGCTGGGATTATATAATTTGTGATACCGTGTCGCTAACAAGACCAATCTAAATGTGCGTCTAAGTCGTAATTTTCATATAACAAAAATTACCACAGAGGATATACTCCATCGCTGAATTACAACAATCGAATACACCAACGATCATGTGGTTTCGTCAAGATCTAAGGCTTGCCGACAACCCAGCACTCTGCGCCGCTTGCGAGCGGGGTGAGATTATTCCGGTCTATATTCTTGATGATCAAGGAGCCGAAAACTGGAAAATGGGAGGCGCTAGCCGCTGGTGGCTGCATCATGCGTTGGAAGATCTAAACGATTCTCTCAAGCAAGGTTTACAGCTTTTTCAGGGTGATGCACTAACCATCCTTCGTGACCTTGCCGCGCAAACCGGCGCCGCAGCTATCACTTGGAATCGTTGTTATGAGCCTTGGCGTATTACTCGCGATGCCACCCTTAAAACAGCGCTCAAAGACGATGGTCTTGAGGTGCAAAGTTTCAATGGGTCGCTGCTGTGGGAACCTTGGCAAGTGCTTAAAAAAGATGGCACTCCCTACAAAGTATTCACCCCTTATTATCGTCGTGGTTGTCTTTCTGTTACTGCCCCACGCCGGCCATTGGCACCACCAGTAGGCATCAACTTAAATAAAAATAGTGTCCACTCACTACTGCTAAAAGACTTAAATTTGCTGCCTAAAATTAACTGGGACGAGCATATGAAGGCGCGTTGGGATATTAGCGAAGGAGCCGCTCATGAACGCCTTGATGAGTTCGTCATGGACGAGTTACAAGACTACCGCGAAGGCCGAAATTTCCCAGATAAACAGAACGTATCACGATTGTCTCCCTACCTGCATTTTGGTCAAATATCACCCAACATAGCGTGGCATCGTGCGGCAGAAGCAGGAGCCTTTATTACCAATGAGCAAAGCTTAGATACCTTTATGAGTGAGCTAGGTTGGCGCGAGTTTTCTTACTATTTGCTCTACCATTTCCCTACGTTGCCAACCGACAACTTGCAAGTACGCTTTAATCTTTTCCCTTGGGCAGAGAACACCGACGCTGATTTAAAAGCTTGGCAGCAGGGTAAAACAGGTTACCCATTGGTAGATGCAGGTATGCGTGAACTTTATACCACCGGTTACATGCACAACCGCGTGCGCATGGTGGTTGGCTCATTCTTGGTAAAGAATTTACTCATACACTGGCATAAGGGTGAGCAATGGTTTTGGGATTGCTTAGTTGATGCAGACCTTGCCAGCAATAGTGCTGGTTGGCAGTGGATCGCCGGCTGTGGTGCAGATGCCGCTCCCTTCTTTAGAATTTTTAACCCCATTACCCAAAGCGAAAAGTTTGACAAACAGGGCAGCTATATTCGCCGCTATGTACCAGAGCTTTCTAACATGCCCGAAAAATATATTCATATGCCTTGGTTGGCACCCACTGATGTGCTCACTGCGGCTGGGGTCGACATTGGCAATAACTACCCAGCACCTATAATGGATATTAAAGAATCCAGAGAGCGAGCACTAGCGGCTTTTGCAGTGACAAAAATTCAGCCTGTAGAGGATTAATGGCCTCATTTTTAGCGGAGCATTACGATGTATTTTGGCAGTGACAATCAAACCGGCGCATCTTCGCAGGTACTAGCGATGCTAACACAGGCTAACAGCGGTTATACCCATGGTTATGGTGATGATCAATGGACTAATCAGGCCGTAGAGGCCCTAAAGACCCTTTTTGAATGTGACCTTGAGGCCTATTTTGTGGCTACCGGCACCGCGGCAAACTCACTGGCCTTGTCGTGCATGGTGAAACCTTGGGAGTCTGTACTCTGCCATGACAGTGCTCATATTATTTTGGATGAGTCCACCGCTCCAGAACTGTTTACTGGTGGCGCACGCATGCGGTCTATTTCTCAGGGTAAAGGCAAAATGAGCCCAAAACACCTGCAAGACTATTTACAAACAATAGGCACCGACTACCCACATAATGTGCGAGCAGCTGCTTTGAGTATTACTCAGGCCAGCGAATCCGGCCTTGTCTACACACCAGAGCAAGTGTCGGCACTCAGTAGAATGGCTAAAGATAATGGCTTGAGCGTGCACATGGACGGGGCAAGGTTTGCCAATGCTGTCGCTTCGCAGCAATGCACCCCTGCAGAGTTATCGTGGAAGGCAGGCGTAGACGTGCTCTGTTTGGGCGCAACTAAGTGTGGTGCGCTCTGTGCCGAGGTGGTTATATTTTTCAACAAAGAGTTAGCCGATACCTTTACTCATCGCCGCAAGCGAGGCGGGCACTTGCTGTCAAAGGGGCGCCTATTTGGTGCTCAAATGGTCGGTTGGTTGAAAGATGACCATTGGCTTGATCTGGCTCAACACGCCAATACTCAGGCCACTCAGTTAGCCAAAAAAATTGCGACTTTTGGCTGTCTGCAGTTGGTTTGGCCAGTAGAATCTAATGAACTTTTTGTCATCATGCCTAAAGGGCTAGCAGAACATTTACAGGCTGCCGGTGCAGAATTTTATGACTGGTATGTCGACACCTTGCCACCTAATATCACAATAAATGAGAACGAGATATTCGCGCGGCTAGTTACCTCGTTTATTACTCAAGACGCCCAGTGTGAAGACTTCTGTGAGCTCATTCGTGATTATTTGTCAGCGATTAAGGCTTAGCACTAAGTTAGTTGGGGCCTAACCCACTATTACAGGCTAATCACATGGCAATAAATATCATTTTCAGGCCATATGCATCGGCTGATAGGTCCGTCTGTCTTGGACTTTTTGATGCGAACTGTCCGGAGTACTTTGCACCTAATGAACGTGTCGATTATGCAGAGTTTCTTGACGCTAACCCATTCGGCTACGAATTGTGCTTAACTGAAGATAAAGTCGCAGGAGCTTTTGGGCTGTCAGAGCATGGTTTACAGCAAAAAAGTCTCAATTGGATTTTACTGAACCCGCGCTCCCAAGGGTTGGGTATTGGTTCGGTTATTATGAGTCGAATCTCTGCTGTGGCGCTTGATTCAGGGGCTAGTTTGATCAATATTGCAGCAAGCCATAAATCATCACCGTTCTTTGATAAGTTTGGTGCCATAGAGATCGCGCATATAGGCAATGGATGGGGGTCGGGTATGCATCGCGTAGACATGGAGCTCCGCTTATAAAGCCTAAAAACTCATGGTTTTTTGATTCCAGCATGCAGTCCTTATTTGTGAGACGAGGTATCAATTATGAAGCGTAATATTTTAGGCAGTTTAGGTTCAACCGTCCGTCCGCGGAAGAATCTACCTAGCACACGATATTCTATAAGGTTTGTTATCTACACAATTTTTGTGTTGGCTAATTTCACACAGGCCTTAGCCAGCGATAAGGATGTTGTAGCAGCGACGGAATCGTTGCTGATCCGTGGAGGCTGGTTATTTGATGGCATCAGCGAAAATCGCCGTCGCAACAGCGGAATACTTATTCACGATGGCAAAATAGTCGATGTTGATTTTCTTTCTAATGAACAAAGTTCAACGCTCGCCCGAGTTATAGAATTAGCCGAGTCAGAAACAATTCTTCCTGGCTTCATCGACTTACATGCGCACTATAATTTAGACCTCATTGATCAAGGTCGCGCGGAGGAAGTGGTATATAACGGCATTGTATTCCTCGCCAACGGTGTCACTGCCACCTGGTCAGCGGGGGAGTTTTTCCCTGAGCGCATGATTGCCCAGAGAGATTTAATTGAAGCGGATAGGGCTGTCGGTCCACACTTGTTTGTGTCGGGCCCTTACTTTGGTGCCTTTCGTTGCGAGTACAACGTTAGTGTGGCAGAGGATGAATGTGCGGCCTGGCCAAATGACATTACCGAAAAGGAGATAAGAGACGAGGTTGATAAGTGGGCCCAAGAAGGTGTTGTCAGCCTCAAAATAAAACAGGCAACGCCAAATGAGGCGAGGATCATTATTGAGCAGGCACACAAGCATGGCATGACAACAACGGGCCATCTTGCTAACTACAATGTCGAATATGACGTCTCCACGCGCGATGCTATTCTAATGGGCATGGATCGCATTGAGCACCAGCTTACGCTTGCCCTTGGGCGAGATGACCCAAGAAGCACACAAATGAACGAGATGGTTGATCTAGTGATAAAGCATCAGGTTTATTATGGCCCCAACTTGCAAATGTACGGGGGTATCAATCTGCGCAATGCACATCCTACTGAAATGACGTGGACCGACGAATCAAAATATTTTACGCCCTACACTCAGGCTCGCCTTTTAAAGCGAGGTATCCCGTCACCCGAGTCAGAACAAAAGGAGTATGACCAGCGCACAATTGAGCTAATGGCACTGTATGACGCTGGAGGTAAGCATCTTCTAGTGGTTGGTACTGATGAGCCGGTCTATACCAATATGTTACCGGGCTTTGCCTATCACAGGGAGTTACTAGCGATGACCTACGCAGGCTTACCGCCCATTGATGTTTTAAAAGCGGCGACTATTAATGGTGCCATGGCACTTGGTGTTGCGGACCGCCTCGGATCACTAGAATCTGGTAAATCTGCCGACTTGTTGGTCGTCAAAGGCAATCCGTTGGATGACATTAAGACCGCACGGAATATTCGACTCGTCATGAAGGCCGGGCAGATTCACGACCCCGAGAATTTACTTCGTTCAGCCGAAGGAAAAATAGGCCCCGCTGGACCAACTGATCACGCGGGTTGGGCGTTTCAGGTTAAACCGCTAAGAGATTAAATAACCAGAGTAGGTCACTAGCCAGACGATGACGTGCTGCGACAACCCTTGCTCCCTATCGGCTAACATTGTTAATTTTTAGACGTAGTCTATACTGGATAAGAGATATTTTAGGTGGCTAGCGTTCTAAACAAGGCGCTAATTAATGGAGGCAAAGATGTTGCGCTATCTTAAGAGTCAGAGAAATATAGCTTTTTCACTAATGCTACTACTATCATTGCCACTCACTGCGATTGCGGAAAATAGCACCTCGACGCCCAATATTGTGTTGGTGGTGATGGACAATTTTGGGTATGGAGAAATTGGTGTCTACGGCGGGGGTGTTATCCGCGGTGCGCCAACGCCTAATATTGATAGTATTGGGGTAGAGGGCTTCCAGCTCACCAATTTTAATGTCGAGGCAGAATGTACCCCGTCTCGGTCAGCATTGATGACGGGTCGTTATGGTATTCGTACGCGACAACAA
>MDTF01010265.1_pt1 | contig 20099 bp, 13 predicted proteins | sample 811191 | NCBI WGS metagenome assembly MDTF01 (sample SAMN05326649, study PRJNA326480) | marine metagenome | isolation source: seawater | place: Southern Ocean | collected 2011
CTGTGTTAGTGGTGGTGATGGAAGTAGGGATTGTTGTTGATTTGGCTGTTGATTTGGCGGTTGATTTGGCTGTTGATTTGGAGGTTGATTTGGCTGTTGATTTGGCTGTTGATTTGGCGGTTGATTTGGCTGTTGATTTGGCGGTTGATTTGGCTGTTGATTTTGTTGTGGACCAAAGACTTTTTCAATGAAAGCTTGTTGTCCTTTCATCGATATTCTTATCTTACCTCCGGTAGGTAATCCAGGAGGTACTGTAACATTAACAAGTGAACCATCTGGTACCCTCACCTGTAGTTCTGTACCTGATGGTATATTGGGCGGTATTTGAATATCGAATAAACTTTGTTGTGTGTTTTGTTCATTGAGTACTTGGTTAACTGGCCTTTTATTGTTAGTGTATTTTTGTTCATTGGATATTAATTGTTTAACTGACCCTTTATCGTTAGTGTATTTTTTTACTCTTGTAATATAACCTTTGTTAGGAATATCATGGGTAACTGTTACAAAATATTCATCACTTTCTACCAAATATATGTCAATATCTTTTTTATCTGCATTGGTTTTTTTTATATTGGATGTATTGATGTCTACTTCATTGGCTGCTTTTTTATTGGCTTCTATATTGTCTGCTTCTACTGCTTTGGCTTTTGCTGCTGCTGCTTCTAACTCGGTGGCTTTTGCTGCTGCTTCTAACTCTGTGGCTTTTGCTGCTGCTTCTAACTCTGTGGCTTCTTCTGCTTTGGCTTTTGCTTTTGCTGCTTCTTCTAATTTGGTGGCTTTTGCTGCTGCTTCTAACTCGGTGGCTTCTGCTGTTGCTTTGGCTTCTTTTTTCACTCTGGCATCTTCTTTCAATCTGGCATCTTCTTTCAATCTGGCATCTTCTTTCAATCTGGCATCTTCTTTCAATCTGGCATCTTTTTTTTTTGTTCCATTTCTTTTCTTACTTGTTTACCTCGATGATTGGCTTGTATTTTTGCTGCTGCGTTGTTTTCTTCTGTTGTAGCTGCAGTAGCGTTTAACGGTAGACCTGCGTCTTGCGCTGCTTTTGTGGCTTCTTCTTTTTTCACTTTGGTTTCTACTTTTTTTTGTTCGATTTCTTTTCGTACTTGTTTACCTCGATGATTGGCTTGCATTTTCGCTGCTGCGTTGTTTTCTTCCGTGGTAGCTTCAGTAGCGTTTAACGGTAGACCTGCGTCTTGAGCTGCTTTTGTGGCTTCTTCTATATTGGCTGCTTTTGTATTGGCTTCTGCTATCTTTTCTGCTATCTTTTCTGCTATCTTTTCTAATTTTGCACGTTTTTTTACCAATTCACTATGTAATTCCTTATTTTTGTTAAGTTCTTGTTGTTCATTATTACTTAATATTTTGTCGTCTTCTCCGATGAGAATTATTGATTCTCTGTTTAATTTTTCAATCTGTTTTGTAATATCATCCACTGTTTCTGTATTGACTGCTGTTTTGGCTGCTGTTTTGGCTGCTGTTTTGGCTGCCTTCTTTTTTAAATCTGCTGCTGCATTCTTTTTTAATTCTGCCGCTATCATCTTTAATATATATATATGATTATTATTAATATTTTATCCTAAATGTTTTTTTCGTTTAAATAAACCTTTGGGTTATTTATATGTATGAATTAGGTTGCAATTTATGGTTTTAAATGTTAAAGACATTTAAAACATAGAGATAATTATTAGATATTATTAATAATGATTATTTTAATTTTAATTTTAATTGTAATTATTTTCACTTCTTATTTTTTTTTTTTATAATAAGACTGAACCATTCATTTCTTCCAATGAGTTTAAAGGTGCAAAAAAAGGATATGTCTTTAAAAATGATAAAAAGGGAATTGGTTATTATTTAGATAAGTAGCTCGTCATTTACGAACCCGCCATTAGAAGAAAAACAATATGAAAAAAAAAATATTTTTGAATTTATTTTTTTTGAATTTATTTTTTTTGAATTTATTTTTTTTGAATTTATTTTTTATTTAAATGAATTATTTGTTATAATTCTAGGAACAGCATTCATCGTCGTTAATTCTTGAAATAATAATTTGCATGAATATGGGATTTTGACTCTACTAAACGATACAAAATTATCACAAGTTTTACAGTTATAAATATGTTTTTCATCATTATAAATTGCAATTAACCCACATAAATCACAAACATATACTTCATATTTATCACTACACGAATATGTTCTATCGTATACAACACCCGCTGCACCATGTGAAATCATACAATCTCTTTCCATTTCACCAAATCTTAATCCACCATCTCTACTCCTTCCTTCTTGTGGTTGTCTCGTTAAAACAACCATTGGTCCAATATTTCTAGAATGCACTTTATCGGCAGTCATATGTTTTAATCTTTGATAAAACACAGGTCCAATAAATATATTACTTTCTAATTGTTCACCCGTCATTCCATTATATAATATTTCTTCACCATGTTTTTCATAATTTAACTTCTCTAGATTTTTACAAATTTCTTTAATTGGGTATTCACCAAAACTAGTACCATCACCAAACAAACCCAAATCTAACAAAACTTTACCTAATAATGTTTCTTTTAATTGAGCCATTGTCATTCTACTTGGAATACAGTGTGGGTTAATAATGATATCTGGTTTCAATCCCTGCGCTGTAAAAGGCATGTCTTTTTCTGGAATAATTAATCCTATTGTACCCTTTTGTCCATGTCTCGAACTAAATTTATCTCCGATACTTGGTATTCTATATGTTCTCGTTCGTATTTTAGCAAATGTATATCCGTCACCATTCCTATTAATATAATTTTTATCTACAAAACATGACTCACTTGTTCTATAAATTTTACTAAAATCTTTGTATTTTATAAGTTTTGTCGGGTCATTTCTATTTTCTTTAATTGGAACAACTTTTCCAATAATAATATCTCTATTTTCGATTTTTGTATTTTCAGGAATAATACCGTTTTCATTTAATTTATCATAATTCGCAAATTTAACACCCTTCGTCCTAGCTTTATCCGCTTTACATCGGATTTCTTCATCACCATGTATGTTTTTATCTTCATCCTTTTCCGTATGATAAATGGTTGCCGAAAACAACCCTCTCTCAATAGAACCCTCGTTAAATATAATCGAATCTTCTTGATTATATCCCGTATATGTCATAATAGCCACAATAACCATACTACCACTCGGAATTTGATTTAATTTAATAATATTCATAATACGGGTGTCAACAAGAGGTCTCATTGTATAAGTTTGTACATATGCGGTTTTATCCATTCTATGTTGAAAATTAGTTGTATACGTTCCCATCGCTTGCTTGCCCATAGCACATTGATATGTATTTCTCGGAGATTGATTATGCTCTGGAAAAGGAATACAACTAGCAAGGATTCCAAAAATTGTACTTGGGTGTATTTCGCAATGTGTATAATTATAGTAAACATCCTTATTGCTTTTTAATTTTGATGGTTTTATAGCTATTAAAGCACTGTTTTGTTCAGCGGAATCAACATATTCAACAATCGATTCGTCTAAAACGTGGTTCAGACATAATTCATCCCAATCGCAATTTTTATCAATATATTCTTCCGTTTTTTCATCTATTAATAATTTATTATTTTTCACTTTAAAAAGTGGTCGACATAAACGACCTGCGTCGTTGCAAATAAATATTTCTTTATTTTTATAATTGAAAACAATACTCGTATATATATTGAAAATTCCTGAATATTTATAAAATTTTAATTTTTTAAATAAATTGTTTGGATTTTTGGCTATACCAATCCACGAACCATTTACAAAAACCTTAACTTTTCCAAAAAGATTTTCAAATTTACTATTTTCATCTAATTTTATAACTTTATCTTTTAAAATATTCAATATCGGTTCAATTTCCGATTTTATGGTGATGTGTGAAAGGTAACTAATATTTTTAACAACGCCAACACTCTGTCCTTCTGGTGTCTCCGCTGGACAAATAAAACCCCATTGTGTATTATGTAATTTTCTAGGAGGAATTAATTTACCACTTTTATCAATCGGTGTATTAATGCGTCTCAAATGACTTAATGTTGAAATATAGGTTAATCGATTTAGCACTTGTGCGACACCCACTTTTGCCGAATTTGTGTTTTTAATACCAAAATCACCCGTTGCCAGTGCCCTTTTGATACCATTCTCAATTGTGGTTGATTTGATTATTTTATAAATGTTGGTTTGGTTTATGATATTTTTAATATCATTTGTGGATTGCCAAGACCCATTATTAATTTCTCTTACAATTTGTTTACCCATATCTTTGACTAATTTGTTAAAATAATTTCTGAAAAGATTATTGATAAGTGTACCGGCTAGGTCGAGTCTTTTATTTGTATAAGAATCTCTGTCATCTGGTTTTCTCCAGCCAAAACTGGTTCGTAATAATTTATTAATCATGTAACCGAGGAAATAAACTTTTTCTACCTGTGTGGTACAATGTGGGTACAAATCATTTTCTAACACGCTCTTTGTAAATTCTCTTTTTTTCATTTCACCCATCTCTTTTGTCATTTTTATAGGTGTATACATGACATAAGTGACAATATAATTAAAACATTCTTCTTGTGTTGTGTATTCGTTGGCAATTATCATGGATGCTTTCAAACTAAATAACATTTGTTCTAATTCTTTATCGTGAATATTTAATAAGATATAATTTGAAATTTCTTTATCTGAAATAATACCGAGTGCTCTGAAAAGTATAAATATTGGAATTGGTTGTTTTATTCTTGGTATTTGAATATCTATACTATGACCATTGCCATTATTTCTAGTAGCTATGGTTATATTAATTTGTTTTGGCGATATACATTTATCCAATGGAATTGATTTTATTTCTGCCAACCAAGACCATTTATTATTGTTTTTTTTTATATTAAAACACATCACATTGTTTTCTGCAGCTCTCTCTTGGGCTAAAATGGTTTTTTCAGAACCACTTATTATAAAATACCCACCCGGGTCATGATTACATTCCTTTGTAATTTCTGCATTATAATGTGAAAATTGTTTTAAAATGCAAATATTAGATTTTAACATAATTGGTATTTTACCAACGTGGATTGAAGGTATATTTTTGAAAACAGTTTCAATTTTTTTAAAATCCTTACCCGATTTTCTTAATATTTTAATATTAAGGTCAAGGGTTATTGGACTCGAATATGTGAAATTTCTCAATCTTGCTTCGTGTGGAAACATGGTTTTCGTTGCACCATTGTTTTCATGAATTTGTGGTCTTAAAATTTTCAAATTTGAAAAGTTTATTACAATTTCAATGCAGTAATGGCCAGTTTCTTCCTTTTCTTTCTCGGAATGGATTTTTACGGGATTAAACATTTGAACTGTATCGAAAAGTTGTTTTTCTATGAACCAATTATACGATTCGAGTTGATGTCTAACTAACCTTGTCAAATATTTATCTTTAAAATACGATTCAATTACTTTCCAAGAGATATTATCGAATTTTTTTTTTATATTTTTTTCCATATTGTCCATATTTGTTGCCATATTTGTTGCCATATTTTTATATAATTAATAAAAATTAATAATATTTTTTTTATCAATTTAATAAATTTAAATCCAATTAGATTTATCTTTATTAATATATCATGGCCACCAAAACAATTTCAGTTAATCCCAATTTTTTTAACAAAAGTAAAACAAAAAAAAAAAAATTAAAACATAGTTTAAGAACAAATTTTAATAAACTACAAAAAAATTTTTTGAAAGAAAAAATGATTGATAAAATAAAAAGTTTTAAAAAAAAAAAGAACAAAAAACAAAAAGTCGAAAATCAATCTAGCGATGAATATACTAATGCATTTGATTTTATGGAGGATATTGTAAAAAAAAGAAAAACAAAAAAACATAATAATCAAAGGATTAAATCAAAATTACACATCGAAACAGATATTCGCAATCCAGATATCAGCAATTCAGACATTCGTAATCCAGATATTCGTAATCCGGATATTCGTGATTCAGAAAGAAGTTTCATTAAACCTGACCCACCATACGGTATATTAAAAAAAGGAAAAAAACAATTATATTCAAAATATAGAAAAAGTTTATCAAATAATACTTTAGCATTTACGGATGACAGTTTTGGAAAAGAAATGGATATTAATAAAGAAATAACAAATATAAGAAATGAATTTTTATTAGAGGATGCACCAAGGAAAAATAACTTGAAAAAATTAAAAAATAAATTTCTCAAAAATAATAATTTGAGAAAAAATAATTTGGTTGAAATGAAAAATGAGAAATTTAAAATCAAAAGTAAAAAAATAATAAAACGCTATTTGCTAGGAAAAAATAATAAAACTAATAAAATAGGTATTTTAATAAAAAACAAGAAAACCAGAAAATTAATAAATAGAGATTGTAAAAAATTAGAAAAGAAAAACTTGAATTCGATAAAAAAATATTTATTAGATAAAGCATTAATAAAAGTGGGAACCTCTGCACCAGAAAGAGTTTTAAGAAATATGTATATGAATTGTTTTTTATCAGGCGACATTAAAAATAGTGGAGGGAAAAATGCAGCAGAAATATTAATGCATAATTGGAATAATTAATATTTTTTAATATTTTTTAATATTTTTTAATATTTTTTAATATTTTATTAATAATATTAAAGCAAATTCAGGGAATTTATATAAGAATGGCACCAAATATGATAAAACAATATTTTGATAAATTTGAAGAATATAAAAAAGAGTATGGTGATAAATTTATATTATTATGGCAATGCGGTTCTTTCTATGAAATATATGGATTAAAAGATAAAGGAAATGGTAAAATATATGGAACTATACGAGACTATGAAAAAATATTAGATGTCATAGTTAGTGAAAAAATGAAAAACATTTCATTAAAAGGGTTTAACAACCATTCGCTACTAATGGCCGGATACAATATTTCAACACCACTCGAAAAATATGTAAACAAATTAAACAAAGCCGGTTTTACAGTTGGTGTTTGGGTTGAAGATGGTAATGATATTATCAATAATTGTAAAAAAAGAAAAGAATTCGGTGTTTTTTCAGTTGGTACAAATTTTGATATAAATACAGACCAAATATCAAATAATATAGTGTGTGTGTGGATTGAAACTTTTAAAACAAGTTTAATTTCAAGTAAACCTAAAATATATTTTGGATTTTCTTGTGTAGATATTTTCACAGGAAAGGTAAATCTGTATCAATATAAATACGAATCAAATAAAATACACGAACCATGTGTTTTCGACGATTTTGAAAGATATATGTCAATATATAAACCAAGAGAAGTAATTGTTATTCATAATTATGAAAAAAAAAATGTTATATCCGAAATTATACAATTTATCGGGTTAAATGGTGTTAAATTACATACAATTAATTTGAATGATAAATTAAATGTAAATACACAAATAGCACTAAATTGTGAAAAACAAACATACCATAAAGAGGTATTCTCTACCGTTTATAATTATAATGATTTCAATATTTTTTATAATACATTCGGGTTTAATGAAAATACCTTTTCAACACAAAGTTTTATTTATCTTTTATTTTTTATCAAAAAACATAATGAAAATTTGGTTTTAAAATTAGAAGAACCATTATATGATAAGAATTCAAAAAAAGTGTTTTTGGCCACACATTCTTTAAAACAATTAAATATAATTGATACTGGTAATGAATCAAGTTTTTCCAGTGTAACAAAAATTTTAGATAAATGTATTACAAAAATGGGTTCACGCTTGTTACATGAAAAATTGTTAAATCCGGTGTTTGATATAAATTATCTAAATAAAGAATACAATGTTACCGAATACATTTTAAATAATTATGAAAAATTTTCATCAATAAGAAAAAGATTATTTTGTTTGAAAGATATTGAAAGGTTAGAGAGAAAATTGATTTTAAATAAAATACAACCCGTCGAAATTACACAAATTTACTATAATTTTGAAATATTACATGAGATATACCTTGAAATCAAAAATGAAGAAATTGGTTCTTATTTTGATAATATTGGGGAAAATTTAAATTTGCAAAGTCAAAACGTACTACAATTTATTAAAAAATACATAAATTTAGATGTCGCAAAAAATATTAATAAAATATCAGATGCTACAAATTTCTTTAATAAAAATATTTTTAAAGAATTGGATAATGTTAATATGAAATTTATAGAAAATGAACAGAAAATGAACATTATTAAAACGTTTCTCTCAAATATTATTGGTGAAAAAGAACTTGTTAAAACACACTCAACGTTGAAAAGCGGTAAATGGTTGCAAGCAACATCGAAGAGATGCAATATTTTACAAGAAAAACTGGATAAATTACCCAAACAATTTGTTTTAAAATATAAATCAAATTACGATAAAAAGGATAAAGAATTTATTTTTTCAGTTGATAATTTAAAATTTATAAAAACATCGCAAAATAATAAAAAAATTAAAACATCTTCTTTGAATGAATTATATGATGAACATTTTCAAAATTCTCATATTTTATTTGAATTAATTAATCAATGTTATTCGCAATTTACAAATAATTTTTCAAATTTATATAACGATATAAATACAATTGTTAAATTCGCAAGCCAATTGGATTTTATTATAACAAAAGCATATTTGGCTAGAAATTATAATTATTGCAAACCAATTATTACCGATTCTACCAAGTCTTTCATTGATTTCAAGGATATAAGGCATCCACTAATAGAAAGAATTAATAGAAATGGTGAAGAAATGTATCAAACGAATGATATATTTCTAGGCAAAGAAGATACAAATGGTATATTATTATATGGTACCAATGCTGTTGGTAAATCCAGTTTAATTAAAGCTATGGGAATAAATACAATTATGGCACAAAGTGGGTTTTATGTAGCTTGTAGAGAATTTCATTTTCACCCGTATAGAACTATTTGTACCAGAATATTGGGAAATGATAATATTTTCAAAAAATTAAGTTCTTTTCAAGTTGAAATAAGTGAATTGAAAACAATACTAAAATTGGCAAACGAAAACACCCTAGTTTTGGGGGATGAATTATGCTCCGGTACTGAAAATAAAAGCGCAATTTGTATTTTCATAGCCAGTTTAATTAAATTATATAAAACCAATAGCAATTATATTTTTGCCACACATTTTCATCAATTATATGAAGAAGAAAGCGTAATTAACATAAAAACGTTGAAAATGAAACATTTATCTGTTATTTATGATGAAAAAAATGACAATATGATTTATAATAGAAAGTTGATGGATGGACCTGGTAAAAATATGTATGGTATAGAAGTATGTAAAAGCATGGGACTACCTGACGATGTGATGGAAACAATATACGAAACAAGAAAAAATATTTTCCCAGAAGATAATCATATTTTAGAAAACCCATCGTCGCGTTATAATAATGAAAAAATAAAAAGTTTATGTGAATTTTGCAATGGCAAAGGTGAAGAAATACATCATTTAATTCCTCAAAAAGATGCTGATGATAGAGGTATAATAAATCATTTTCATAAAAATCAAAAGTTTAATTTAGCAAATACTTGTAAAAAATGCCATAAAGTTTTCACAAAATTTAATATCAAACATGAACGAAAAAAAACAACAAATGGTACTGTTTTAATTCAAATTAATTAATCTATTTGTATATTAAATATGTCCTTCAATAGTTTGAAAAAATTTTCAAAAAGTATACAAAAAAGTTTACCAAAAAGTTTACAAAAAAGTTTACCAAAAAGTTTACCAAAAAGTTTATCAAACAATTCTATAGAAAACCCATTGACAAATGCAAAACATTTTTTTTTACAAAATATAATGATAATTTTGGTTGTATTTTTCTCTCTAGTAATATCCGCAATTTTTCTTTCAGTTTTCAACATTTCATTTAAAGAAAAAGAGTATGTCAGTGGCGACGCATATATCATGGAAGGTATGGTAAAAATGAAACAAGAACCAGTAAATCGACCCGGGCTAATGGAACAAGCAAAAAAGCATACATTGAAAAAGAGATGCAAAACGCTTGATAAGGGGGAAATGTGTTTGAAAAACAAGGACTTGGAAAAATGCAATGAATTAGACTGTTGCGCTTGGGTAAATTATAAAACGGGTGCAAAATGTATGCATGGTAGCACATCAGGTCCAAGTGTTAAACAAAATAAATTAGGTTATGACTATTATTATTATAAAAACAAAAAATACGATGCTTAACTTGTTTAAAACCGATTTAATTAAATTGATTTATAAAATTTATTATATTATTTAATATAAAAAATGATTATACCTATTAAATGTTTCACTTGCGGTAAAGTTTTAGCAGATAAATATTTATTTTATATTAGAAAAGTAAAAGAAATGAAAATTGCTTCAAATATAGATACAGACCATGTTTTGTATTTATCCGAAACAACAACAAAAAAAACACCAGAAGGAATAATTTTGGATAAATTGCAATTAAATAAGATTTGTTGTAGGAGACATTTACTCACACATGTTGATATTTTATAAAAAATTATAAAAAATAATAAAAAATATAATTTTGGTTATTATATTTTTTTTTATATTTTTGTTATATATACATGACCATTTCACGCAAAAAAAAAAATGTAGGAAGGGAAAATGTAGATGTAAAAATTGCGGTAAAAACAAAAACAAGTATTGTAAAAAATGCGTTAAAAATATAAGAAAATGTTGTAAAAAAAAATCCAGAAAAGCTTCAAGAAAAGCTTCAAGAAAAGCCTCAAGAAAAGCCAAAAAAGCATCCAGAAAAAGATATAAAAAGGTTTATAAAAATATAAAAAAATATAAACAAAGTGGGTGTTCAAAACGCGGATGTTCCCGCAAAAGGCAACGCGGTGGTAATTTTAAATGCAATGATGCCACGAATATGGGTGAAATTTTCACAGGTGTAAAAAATAATCAATATGAAAATGATATTTCAATTGCAAAAAGTACTCAAAATTATAAGGGTGGTGGTACAGCTATTAATCTGGGTTTCAGTAAAATTATAGATGTTAAAAATGATTTAACAAATGGTTTTACAAATACTTTTAGAACTCTGAATGGCGACCGTCATTTACAAGATGCAGATGTAATGGTTCAAAGCGACATGATGGATAAATATTAATATTTTTTTATATATTTAAAATATATATGAAATCAAAAATGAAATCAAAAATGAAATCAAAAATGAAATCAAAAATGAAATCAAGTATTAAAATATTTAATAATCTATGTTCTCCAGCACAATTATATTTAATAATTTCGGTATTAAGTTTATTAACATTGTTTTATCAAAATTACAATGACCCTAATAAATTTTGCCTAGGAAGTTATGAAACGAAAACTGATTGCGACAATCGCGTTTTTTTTGCATTTAAATTACTTTATATCGTAATATGGTTATTTATTCTTCAAAAATTATGTTTAAATGGCTATTCAATGGTTTCTTGGTTACTTGTATTATTGCCAATATTAGGAATGTTTATTTTAATTGGTCTTTTAATGATAGTTTTAATGAAAAAAAATAATCAATTATAAAACATTTTTAGTTTTTAAATATTGTTAGGTAATAATATTTAAAAAAAAAATACAAATATATATAAATGAATTTAAAAAATACATTTAATTTAATAGATATATTTTTTAGAGATAATCCAAATTTGGTAGTTAAACATCACCTCGATTCGTATAATAAATTTTTCGATAAAGATTTGAAAACAATTATACAAGCCAACAATCCAAAAAAATATATGACGGAGTTCGATAGCGAAACAGATTTATATAAATATTCAGCGGATTTATACGTAGGTGGCAAAAATGGCGACAAAATATATTACGGTAAACCATTAATATACGACGACGAAAGAACACATATGATGTTCCCAAACGAAGCAAGATTAAGAAATATGTCTTATTTTTTCCCAATCCATTATGATTTAGAAGTGGAATTTACAATATTAAAGGAAAACAACGAAGGTAAACAAGGTAAAGATAAATTTGATGCCTTTAAAGAAACAATTACTATAGAAAAAATCCTTTTAGGAAGATTTCCAATAATGGTCAAATCGTATATGTGTTTATTAAACGGATTAAATAAAGAAGCTTGTTTCAATCTAGGAGAATGCAGAAATGATAAAGGCGGTTACTTCATTGTTGATGGTAAAGAAAAAGCAATCGTTTCACAAGAAGAAAGAGCCAACAATATTTTATATATAAAAGATAAAGTTAATGAAATTTATAGTCATTCTGCCGAAATAAAGTCAGTGTCAGAAGATGCTTCGAAAAGTATAAGAACATTGTCGGTTAGAATTGTTGCACCACAAGCATCCAAGGATTATGGGAATATTGTAGTAATTGTACCGAATGTTAGAAAACCAGTACCAATATTTATACTTATGAGAGCTTTGGGGGTTATTTCAGATAAAGAAATAATAGAACATTGTTTATTAGATTTAAAAAAAAACGTTGAACTCATTGAATTGTTTATACCATCTGTTCATGATGCTGGCAATATTTTTACACAACAATCGGCTTTAAAATACATGGCATCAATGACAAAAGGTGGCACAGTAAACCACGTTTTGGATATTTTAATGAATCTATTTTTACCACATATAGGTGAGATAAATTTAAAACATAAAGCTCTATATTTAGGTTACATTGTTAAAAGGTTACTTTTTGTTTATATTAAAGCAGAACCTCCCACAAACAGAGATAAATATAGTTGCAAACGAATAGAAAATACTGGGATTTTATTGAAACAACTTTTCAGTGAGTTTTATAATAAAGAATTAAATAATATTATTTTGAAAGCCGATAAGGAATATTCTTTCAAAGCTACCAGTGTTTTATACCAAGATGAAGATTTTATGTCGTTATTTAAAAATAATCGAAATTTGCTTTTTTCAGATAGACTTGTTGAAAATGGTTTTAGAAAAGCTTTTAAAGGTGATTGGGGTGGTGAATCACATACAAAAAAACCTGGGATAGTTCAATCACTGAATAGGTTGTCCTTTTTTTCATTCATGTGTCAATTGAGAAAGACGAATTTAAATATAGGCGACGCAACGAAAATGGTTGAACCCAGACTATTAAATGGTACACAATATGGTTTATTATGCCCTTTACATTCACCAGATGGTGGGAATTGCGGTTTACATAAGCATCTATCGTGTTCGGTTCATATAACAAATGGTGTAAGTGCGAAACCGTATATTATTTATTTAAGAAAGCTTAATATGATTTTATTAGAAGAATGTTCGTTTGAAATGATGGCTAATTTCACAAAAATATTTCTGAACGGTGGTTGGATTGGTTGTTCTGATAACCCATTAAATATAGTTGAAACAATTAAGTTACATAGAAGAAATAATTTAATTTACATTTATACTAGCGTATTATTTGATATTACTAGAAATGAAATACAAATATGGGTCGACGCTGGTAGGTTATGTAGACCATTATTTTTCATCGAAGATAAAAAGGTTAGTTATATGCAAAACGGTGTAGAAGAAAAAATAAGTAATAAGTCGTTGTCTTGGACCGAAGCTGTTTGTGGTTTTAATAAAGAATATAATGTGTTAGATAAATATACAATTTATAATATTAACAATGATACGTTAAAAGAATCACAGGGGTTTATTGAATATATGGATGCATCTGAAAGTGAAAGTATGATTTTAATGAAGTCAACCACAAGTGTTGAAAATATAACGAATGAAACGCATCGCGAAATACACCCTTCCTTGATTCTTGGTTTCATGGCAAATCAAATCATTTTTCCAGAAAATAATCCATATCCAAGAAACGCCTTTTCATGTGGACAAGGTAAACAGGGTGTGTCTTTATACAGTTCAAATTATCAGAATAGAATTGATAAAAGTGCATTTGTTTTAAATTCAGGACAATTACCGTTAACAAAAAGCCGATATTTAAATTATTTTACAAATGAAGAACACCCCAATGGTGAAAATGCTATAGTAGCAATTATGTGTTACAGTGGCTATAATGTGGAAGATGCGGTTATAATTAATGAAGGTGCTTTAAAAAGAGGGCTATTTGGAACTACGTATTACAATATGTACGAGGATTATGAGGAAACGAGCAATATAAATAATTCGAAAATTAATAAAACATTCATGAATATTGAAGATAATAATGTGGAAAATTTAAAGGAAGGATATGACTACAGTAAATTAGACAAAGAAACCGGTATAATTAAAGAAAATACTTTATTGAATGAAAGAACCATTATCATAGGCAAGGCAATGAACAATATTGACGACCCCAATTCTTTCATAGATGCTTCAATGAAATGTAAAAAAGCACAAACAGGTATTGTCGACAAAGCATTTTTAACCGAAGGCGAAGAAGGACAGCGAATTGCAAAAGTACGCGTTCGAGCAATACGTATACCACAAATCGGTGATAAATTTTGTTCAAGGGCTGGACAAAAAGGCACTGTGGGTATGATTTTAAAGGAAGAAGATATGCCTACAACAGCTGATGGTACAAAGCCTGATATTATTATTAACCCACATGCAATGCCGAGTAGAATGACAATTGGTCATTTAGTTGAGACATTATTTAGTAAAACCGGTGCAATTTTAGGTGCTTTTGGTGACTGTACCGCATTTGTTAACAAAGGACCGAAAAATAAAATTTTGGGAAGTATCCTAGCAGACAATGGTTATCATAGTAGTGGTAATGAAATACTTTACAATGGTATGACAGGTGAGCAACTCGAAGCTGATATTTATTTTGGTCCAACCTATTATTTAAGATTAAAACATATGCCAAAAGATAAAATTAATTACAGAGCAAAAGGACCGCGTTCTGTATTAACCAGACAAACTGTTGGAGGTAGAGCAAATGGTGGTGGTTTAAGAATTGGTGAAATGGACCGCGATTGTTTAATTGCTCATGGTATGGGTGGATTTGTTCAAGAATCTATGATGGTAAGAGGTGACCAATTTTATATGGCGGTATGTAATAAAACTGGTACAATCGCTGTATACAACGAATATAAGAAACTTTTTTTAAGTCCCATTGCGGATGGTCCATTAAAATTTGTTGGTAATCTAGAAAATGAAAAAAATATTGTGCAAAAATCGGTGTACGGTCGGGATTTTAGTATAGTAAAAGTACCTTACGCGTTTAAATTATTAATGCAGGAATTAAAAACAATGAATATTCAAATGCGGTTAATTACTGAAGATACTGTAGACAAATTAACCACGTTATATTATGGTCATCAATTGGTTGGTAGTGGATTTATTTCAAATGAAACAAAAGAAGTAATGGATGAACACAAAAAAACTTTTGGATACGATGAATCCCCCGGAGATTCAACCATAGAAGGTTTGAATTATTGGACAGAAGATGGTGTTATGTCACCGGGAACTAAAAAATTCATTGCTGATGTTGAAGCAAGGCTTGCGGAAGAGAAGAAATACGGTATGGACGGTATTACTGTTAATGATACTATTCTATGGGAAGATAAAACGGATGAAGAAAAAGAAAAAACATTTGAAACAATTGATGACGATGAATTGAAAAAACAAAGGACTATGATGGAGGAAGATGATGATAACCTTGAAACAATTACTATAAAGGAAATGACTGAAAATAAATTGCAAGAAGGTTTGTCAAATAGTTTAGATTTGGGTTCAATTGTAAAAATAAGACAACGCGGTAGCTTATTTACAAAAGATAATTTTACAATAATGGGTTTTGATAAGGCGGATAATAATTACTTAATAAAAAATGCAGCAACAGGTGAAGTTTTCATGAAAGAAAAGGATGAATTATTAACAAAAATAACATCATTGGATGACCCTAGAAATTTAAAAATCGGCGAATCAACCAAATTAAAATTAGATACAATAGGGGAACTAGACGAATTTACATCTCCGGGAAGCGATTCGGACGAAAATTTATTTGATGACTGGACGATTTCAGCTGGGCCTGCTTCACCTGGACCTACTTCACTTGGGCCTGCTTCGCCTGGACCTACTTCACTTGGGCCTGCTTCGCTTGATATTGAAACGCTTGGGCCTGCTTCGCTTGGACCTGTTTCGCTTGGGCCTGTTTCGCTTGGACCTGTTTCGCTTGGAAAAGAATCCCCAGAATATAAACCAGAATCCCCAGAATATAAACCAGAATCCCCAGACTATAGACCAGAATCCCCAATAGAAGAGAAAAAAACAAGAACAGTAATAAATAAAGATGAAATGGACTTGAATTTTTTAACTGTACCAGAAGAAGAGGAAAAAACACCAGAAGTCGTAAGTGATGTGAAAAAGTTTAATATTTAAATTGAAAATAATATTTAAAAAAAAATAATATAATTAATTAAAATGAATAAACAAAAACAAACAAGTTTCACCGTATCAAAAATATATAAATCGCGAAAAAATCTTTTAGATATTTTAGAAAAAAGAGGGTTTGATGTTTCAGATTATATTAATTTCGGTATTAACGAAATTCAAGCAATGTATTTAAATAAACAATTGGACATGCTATTAAAAGATAAATCAAACAATAAAAAAATTTATGTTAAATACCACGTTACAAATAAAAGTGGCAGTTCTACTTTCCCAAAATTAAGAGATTCGCATATTAACGAATATATTGATGATTTATTTAATTTAGAAGAAATTTTAAGTACTGATGACGAATTATTAATTATTATTAAAGACCAAAATATAAATAAAACTTTAGAAGAATTTATGGATTTTATATTTATTAAAGATAAACACTTTATTAATATCTTAAAAATTAGTGAAATATTATTTAATATTTTAGATCACTGCATGGTTCCAAAACATAGAATTTTAAATGAAAAAGAAAAAGAAAAAGTGTACGAAAAATATATGATAATGGCGGATAAAGAACTTCCCGAAATTTCTAGATTCGACCCAGTTGCAAAAGCAATCGGGTTAAAACCGGGTGAATTATGTGAAATTACACGTTCGAGTAAAACTTCAATAACCTCGGAATACTACAGATTATGTTCTTAATATAATATAAATGCGTGAGATTGAACGAATTAGAAATGAACTTCAAGAAATAAACTTGGCCGTTTTATCTTTAGAGCAACTTTTTGATTTTGAAGGAAAAATGAATTTAACATTGCAAGGACAAGGCGAGATAAGCAACATCTTTACGGAAATTGAAAATAAAGTTCACGAATTACATGGTGAAATACAAACTAAAAATTTAGAAGAACAACAAGATGTTTCGAAAAACAATATCACATTTAATAACATAACATTAAAATTAGATAAAAAAATAAAAGAGTATGAAAGTAATAAAAGTGATGAAAACGCATCATCCGTATTTAAATTAGACATATATGATAGAAATATTGAAGATAACTTGTATATACTTTATTATTTTTTTTCATATGGTATTTTAGGGTTATTTATTTATAAAATAATAAAACAATAAGATTATCTATATTAAATATAAAGATGAATAGCCTTTGCAATACACAGGGGAAAGAATTTAAATATAATAAATTTAAATTTTTAGAATTATCTAACAATAAAAATATAATTGAAGGTATGCATCATGGTACGGAAGAATCGGATAATAGTTTAAAAATTACAGAATTAGAAGCTAAATTTAATGGTAAATTACAACAGTATGGTATTATGTATGATGAATATATTAAAGAAAAATTAGTCGTTGATATCGATATATCACATTTATTAGATAAAACAGTCAAATACAATGATATTGAATATTATATTTCCAGAAAAGGCATTATGAGAAAATTATCATATGGTTATGCAAATCACAGTTGCTTGGCACCATTAAAAACATTAACAGAAAAACAAAAACAAAAACTAAAATTAGGCGAACCATTAAAGAAATTTATAAGTAGTGGCGGTATATTTTATGAAAAATGTACTGACTCATATATTGATAAAACTGGTATAATAATTTCAAATAGGATTACGAATGAAGTTGCTTGGTTAGATGATTTGGGGGTGAAACACCAATTTCGTCAAGGTGATATGAGGAATGCATCTTGTCCGAATGGTATTGAAGAAACTGTATCTTCTATTCAATATTCAATGGTTAAAAGCGGCGATTCACTTGGTCCGAAAGATATTTGCGATAGGCAAACATTAACCAAACAGGGTGCTTTAAATAAACTAAATTCCGAATTAATAGGGATTGCTGTAGAAATGAAAACACTTATTAATTCCATATCTGTTGAAACACAGGACGAAGAAGTTGCCATTTTGCAAAACTCCAAAAGTTTAGATGAAATAATTACAAGTTTGAATAGTGATAGAAATAAAATTCAAAAATTAAAAAAAGAAATTTTTTCTTTAGAAGGTAATGTTATAGATAATAAATATTTAGTAGATGCAAGTAATATGCAATACATTGGTTGGGGTGTCAGTTTGATAACTATGCTGGTATTGGCTTTGTATACAATAAAAAAATAAAAATATTAATAATATAAAAATATTAATAATATTTATATGAAAAAAATATATAATTATTTTATTAATCATGATAAACATATAAAAAATAAAAATATTAATCATGAAATAGCAAATAGTTTAAAACAGGGAAATGCATTATTAAAAAATAGAAGAAAATTTTTAAACGATTTAGAGTATAATCTTAATCAATATAATAAAGTTGAAGGTTTTAAAGAAGGTGCTACTGGTGACAATACATTAATAATAGATGCTAAACTTAAAGAATTCGCCGAAAAGAAGAGTAAATATGAATTGGACTTGGTTTCATATGAAACTGATTATAAAAGTTTTAAAACCACATTTGATAATTTAAAGACAAATGTACGAGACTGTAAAACAACATGCATGGCTACAGATAGTTACACAGATAAAGTGGAATTACAGAACGCGTGTATGGCTGGATGTCAGTTTAAAGGACCTTACATTAAAGAAGCTGAAAATACATTTTTAGATAACGATACAAGTGGAAAATATTCATGTTCTGTTGAAGGTAAACTAAACTGTGAATATGGTGAAAAAAAACCTGGTGTCAATATAAATGTTTATACTGATTCGAAAGGTACGTCAATAGAAAGTGGTTGTACGGTTTGTGGTGGCGGTAGATTTGGAAAACCAAAATATATTAAGGATGGCGATTTTATACAAAATTGTAGTAGTTTCAACGATAATGAAATAAATGCATGTACTAATGCTGAAGTTGTTGACTCTGATAAAGTAAGTGGGTTGGTGGCAACTTATGCGCGATTATCCACGAATAATCAAAATTTATTAACATTGGCTGACGAAATGTTAGAAATAGTGAATGGGTTAAAAAAGTATAATGTTAATTTAATAAATGATAAAACAACGATGTTAAATAATCACGAAGAAAACGCTCATTCATATAAATCAATACAGGATGAAATAAAATCATTTATTGAAAAGAAGCCTACGTTAAATATGCTTGTTGGTGATAGTATTTTAAAAAAAAAATCATATGATTTAAGAATATATATTTGGTTAATTTTAGCTATTGGTTTAGGATTTGTGACATTAAATAAAATTAGAAAGTTTTAAAATATTATGAAAAAAATTATGAAAAATATTATAAAAAATATTATAAAAATATTAATATATATTAAATGCCAGTTCCAACTGATTTAAATACTAAACATGAAAAAATCCAAGAAGAACTAAAAGAATTACAGGTTATAGAAACATATTTATTTGACGAATTATCAAAAGTAAATCAAAGTAGCGCTACAAAAACTGACAAAGAAAACCAAATAACCACATATATTGAAAATTTAAAAAATGTTAGAAACACGCTAATGGGTAACTTGAAAAATTTGTATGTAACCACCAATAATGAGCGTACATATTCAACACAACACTTAAATAACCAAACAGATATGTATGAACAATTAACAAAAGAATTAATAAAAGCTGGAAATACTTTAAAAAATTTGAAAGCCGAAAAAAATAATAAAACAAGGTTAGCTCAAATAGGTGAATATGAATATGAAAAAAATAGAGAACATAGAGGTGTTTTAAAAACAATAGTTTATGGTTCA
>MDTF01012082.1_pt1 | contig 20094 bp, 24 predicted proteins | sample 811191 | NCBI WGS metagenome assembly MDTF01 (sample SAMN05326649, study PRJNA326480) | marine metagenome | isolation source: seawater | place: Southern Ocean | collected 2011
GAACATAAAAAACACTAAATAAAAAACTTTTAATGTTTACTATAGTAAAAAGTACGTCTAAGTATGCCCTTGAAAATTCTGCAACTTTTCTGCGGAGTATGGCGGTATATATCCGAGGGGCTCGCCATACAAAATGATTCCTCTGGTTCCTCTGGATGTGATCGATATTGTAGTCTCTTTTGTACCTCTGAGTTGTCTCTTGGTGAACCGCCGCTGTCACCGCCGTGCCAAAGCAGTGGAATTGACACTCCCCTACTCCTACCGGACCGGTCTTCGTGGGTTCAAGTGCAAAGGGGGTGGGCGTGGACTGGTGCTGATCGACTGCCAGCTGACCGGGCATTTTGTCGAGTGCCATCTGACCAAGTGTACTTTGCGCAACATGCACTTGAATCGGTGCATCTACATCAACTGCATGTTTGACAACTGTGTGGTCCATGGCACGGGCGTGTCTCTTGTTGGAGGCGTGATGCGCAACTGTCGACTGATGTACAATCACATTGCGCTGATCAACAACGGCAAACTCGTGGTGGACGGCTGCACATTCAGTAACAACTCACTGGGCATCTACACTGGCAAGGGCGCGGAGACTACGATAATGAACTGTGTTTCGACCGATCGTCAGTTTGGAGTGAGCGCTGGGTCCACCAAGGTGTTGAACAACACATGCAGCAGCAGCGCTCCCTTTTACATGCATCGAGGGAGTGTGCATGCAATTCTGTAGTACTATGGCACATCAAAACTGCCTTCATTTTTGTATACAAACTATGGCAGTTTTGATTGACCCTGTGAACTGGTTGTCTCTGGCTCCGAGCGTGGTTGTATTTGACTTGGAATTTGTGGGTGACATTACGGACCCCCTCAACTGCCATCTGTGGGAAATTGGTGCTGTGCATTTGGTAAGTGGAGACTTGTTTCACGTGATAGTGGACCCACAATTATCTACAATTCCTACGGCGATTCCCGGGTGCTTCGACCTGACGCAGAAATTTTTGAACGAAAGCGCCGTCCCTCTGGCGGAGGGATTGAATCGATTTACAAATTGGATGCAAAAATACCGCCTACTGATCAGCCACAACGGTTTTAAATCGGACATGGCGGTGCTGCAGGGATCCTATCTCCGGTGCAACCTGAAGCTGCCGCCTTGGTTGTTCCTGGATTCGCTGCTGATACTGCGGCAGCAAGTTAAACTGAACAACTACAAGCTTCAAACGATCTACCACCATTTCTGTCGCTCCAGCATGAAGGAATCGCATCGTGCTCTTCCGGACGCTGTGGCACTGAAGCAGGTATTGTATGTTTCGGGCGGTCTTCCGCATCCCACTTTTGCGTATCCGATGGGGTTCACCCCCCTGCAAAACATCAAGGGGATTGGTTACGCGTGTGAGACCGTGTTATTTTGGCGTGGTATTTTGAGCGTAGAGCAGCTAATACTAAAGGTGAAGTCACTGCACGCCCACAGTTGGCTATGGACACGGGTGAAAATGTTGGACACGGTCCTGCGTTTTTTGTTGCAGTGTCAACTTCCACTACACAACTTGGTGCCTTTGCAACAGGAAATATTATGGCATATAAATGGCAAGCCCGAGTGTTGTACAGAATGAAGAGAGCTTATGAATGTACTTTGACACCAAACAAGCGACAGTGTACCTACTCCGAAGTGTCCTCCAAGCGCAAATGGGAAGGTTTGGTAAACGAACCAGGCAAGCGCGCGCGACACACAGTCCCGGAAGTCCACAAGCGACCAGCGTCTACGGAGCTGACCAATGGGTGTAAACGGCAGCGCACTTCGAATGTCTTATTAGACGAAATTCTCGAACTTCGTATGCGTGTGCATGAACTGTCTGCGTTTCAGCAGAAGGCATACCAAGTCATTGCGGGTCAGACAGCTCGAATTCGTCAGCTGGAGCACATGTCATACAGTTCCCCCAACCAAATGCACATCTGTCAATTTGTAGCGGCTAGGTGAGTACCCACCCTATGATTACAGCGAAAACACTTATTTCTACCAAGGGTAGAGTTATTGCTTGTAGTCGACTGAGAGCAGCCGAGAGCAGTAGTACTAATACAACAACAAAAAGTAAAAAATAAAAAATATATGGTGCTAGTAAATTGTACAGTATTTCCATGTTGCTATAATCTCTACTTCCTATATAACCCTTGCGTTGATCTCCACAAATGGCATACTACCTTATGGCGTTGCCAGCCGTTTATTTTGGAACGCAGTATGCTGCTACACAGGCGATGAATTCTGTTGGGCGTTGGTTTACGAGTAGGTCAGAGTTGTACGACGACTCGGAGGCAGTGCTTGCTGTTGCTCAATCGATTTTGGAAGCGCACGCGAGTCTGCCTCCTTCTCATTCGGCGTACAAGGCAAAAACCTACTTAAAGCAGGCGATTGAAACACTGCGGTACAAATCTAACTCTGCTCGCCGAGAGGCTCGTCAATGGAGAGTTTTGCGGTACGACTACAGCACTGTCAATTTGGAGCTGGTGCAGCATGTCAAGCAGGTGGAACAGCGTATTCGCTTGTTTCGTGAAGTTTTCATGATGTCCTCCAGAGCATTAGGAGATTGAAGATGCTGACTCCGAGCGTAGCAACCGTGCCGTACAATGTGAGTTGAATATGCCAAAGTGCTCGGTCGTCGTCAAATGTGCGACTTTCTTGCTGTACGTGAGTATGTGGCATTTAGTACTTGATTCTGTAAGTATTTATAAGTCATTTTTCTTTCAAGTATTCTTCTCCCGAGGTACAGGAGTAGTCGCTCGATTCCCCTGTCTCTGAGTGTTGTTCCGAATGTTTCTCCAAGTGTTCCTCCGATTGTTTCTTTGATTGTTTCTTTGCGTCTTCGGAATCGGTCTGTACTTGTCTCGGTGGGTACAAATATCTTAACAGGGGCAGGCAGTCCATGTTCTTGAAATCGAGAGACGGTATAAATATGTCAAAATAGGTCGAAGTGTACATATATCAAAACAGAATCTGGCATCCAACCTGTCAGTCAATCTGCCAGCCGATCCATCGGAACGGTATAAATTGGAATCTTTGACCAAAATATTCGAACTGTTTTTGCCGTACGAAGCGATGTCAGGTTCTGTGGATGCACGTGACCTTTCTCCACAAGATGTAGCCATGCGTGAAGCAGGGGAGGAACTGGGGATTGAAATCCAAAATTTGAGGACAAAAATGGGGAACAAATACTACTCAGCAGGTAGGAGCAAAAATCGGTGCAATCAAGTTTTTGTTGTGGATGTTAATAAAAATAAGATCGATAGTCTATACAAGGCTGCTTCAAAAACGTTTAAACGACGAATGAGTGAAACACGCTTTAATGGTGAATCAAATTGGTTCTACTGTGACAGTCTTTTCAACAAACAATTAACGGATCTAAACGTCCTCCGAAAATTAGGAATGACAGAAATGGAAATCGAAAAAGAAACAATTGAAGAGTATAGATTTAATAAGAGTCTCATCAATATACAATATAATGATAGACAATATAGTGATAATGAAACTAAAACCAATACATCTGATCAACCCAGTGATCAACCCAGTGATCAACCCAGTGAGAAAGATCTGGCAGGATGGAAAGACAAACAAGGATTTAACCCTTATTTATTAAATTTAAAGGATTGGAAAAAACAGAGTGACGAGGAGAAAGGCACCAATGAACAGAAAAACAATGATCAGAATTATCAGAATGAACAGAAAAACAATGATCAGAATAAACAGAAAAACAATGATGAACTGAATAAAGAGACAACCAATAAAGAGACAACCAATAATACAGAATATCGATTTAGATTTTAATCTTCCGATCTGTCCTGGCATCCAAGCAGGAATCCGTCACGCGTAATTTCATCCTACTAAAAAATACTTTAAAATCGTAGACTCATCCGAAATTTATTAGTCGTCACCACATCATCGTCATTTGTCAAGTTGTTGGAAGCGTATTGCAGTGCCATACCGTTCTGTGCCATTGCTACCACATCATCGTCATTTGTCAAGTTGTCGGAAGCGTATTGCAGTGCCATACCGTTCTGTGCCACTGCTACCATCACCACCTCCTTGTTGTTTTGCAACTCAATGGAAGCGTATTGCAGTGCCCAACCATTCTGTGCCACTGCTGCCAGCACAACCTCCTTGTTGTTTTGCAACTCGTCGGAAGCGTTGTACAGTGCCATACCGTCCTGTGCCACTGCTGCCAGCACAACCTCCTTGTTGTTTTCCAACACGTATTCCAGTGTCATACCGTCCACTGCTGCCAGCACATCATCGTCTCTTGTCAACTCAATGGAAGCGTATTGCAGTGCCATACCTTCCTGTGCCACTGCTGCCAGCACAACATCCTTGTTGTTTTTCAACTCGTCGGAAGCGTAATCCAGTGCAAGACCGTCATTTGTCACTGCTGCCAGCACAACCTCCTTGTTGTTTTGCAACTCGTCGGAAGCGTATTGCAGTAGCATACCGTTCTGTGGCACTGCTGCCATCATGAACTTCTGGTCGATTTTCAACTTATTGGAAACGTATTGCCATACGTACCAGTTATGTTTTAGTGCTGCCAGCACCACCTCGCTGTTTTCTTTCATCGTGTCGGAAGCGTATTGCAGTGCGAAACCGTTTTTTTGCACTGCTTTCATAACCACCTCCCTGTTGTTTTTCAAGCTGATGGAGGCGAAATTCAGTGCGAAACCGTTTTGTTTGACTGCTGCCTTTACAATCTGAATGTCGTTTTTCAACTCGTCGGATAAGTCTTGCAGTAGCAGACCGCTATGTTTCACTTGATCCATTATTCTCTGCTTTTTGTAGTACTTCTGCTTTTCGTCGTTTGGAGAACCTTTTCTCTTATTGTCTGACATTTTAGAACCATTATGCTTATATATATAGAAAAAAAAACTATGTCAGGCAGTCCATATTCTCGGAACCGAGAGACGGTATAAATATGTCAAAATAGGTCGAAGTGTACATATCCCAAAACGAGAAGGTTCACTGTTCCAATGCATGTGGCTACTGTGGGACTGTGAACGAATGTGTTTGGTATCTGTGTCAGTACATTGCCAGGTTTGTAGAATGCTACTTTTTCGGAGGCTCTCAAAAGCATGTTTAACAAGAGGGACATGCATCGTGCACAGAGCCAAACACTTGTGTCCTGCAAAACGATTGTGGTGAGTATGGGAGAGACTCTACTCAATTTATACCAACCTTGTTGCCTATCAGGTAATCGCTCTTGAGCTGTCGAGCCACATCTGTTCTGCCGTGTGTGCCCAGTGCGAATTACTGATGTGCGACAACGTGGTATTTGACGGAGTGTACCAAGGCTGCTGCAGACACCAATTCCGAATCAGACCGCAGAGAAATTCTGGGAAGTGTCGCACGCGAAAATAATGGTACCACGGTCCGCTTGATTTCAGACAAATGTGTCTACCGTTGAATTTCAACTGTACTCCCGTTTGAATGACGTCTCCGTTCAGAACACAGACGGAATTTTCGGGTACGCCGTTGATCTGCTGCACGACATCGGAGTTGTGAAAGTCTCGAAACACAGGAGGCATTTTTTTAGCAAACTGTGCGCATAGATGTGCTCGCAGACTGGTCCATCTGACCATGTGTTTGTTAACCGCGGGACTCGGTGTGGATTCTGTTATGTTGTGAAAACACCAAGCAATTAAACTTTGGAAATGCATCGGGCTCGGCACAAAACTATTCATTTGTCTGACTATACCTGCACCTATATATGTAGCCGTGTCCTGCTTGAAATGTGTAGATTTGGCAAACACGCAATTTGTATCGATGTATGTGTAGGATACAATCTACTCAACAACATTCAACTTATTGTTGGAATTGTAGGTATAGTCTTGTTGAGCATCGGTTTACGCCTTGTCTCCTCTGTGGACGTAGTTGTGGGTAAAATGCCCGTTGCTTGGGTCCTGGGAATGTTGACTGCAATTGTGGGAGGCAGTTGTCTGCTACTGTGTACTACTTTGTTCGTTGCGGCGTGCATGAGCAGGCATGAGAAGGATGAAAAGGCAGAGGAAGTGCACCGCAACCGGCTTCTGCAGTTTGTAGTGCCTTTTTTGGCGGCAACATTGCTGTTGTCGAGCGGTTTGTTCAATGTTCTGTACCATCCACGTCAGACAGTGATTTGTCCCTGTGCAGACAATTTTTACGGCATGGAGAACGGCACTGTGCTGAGTACCTGTCTGCCGTGCAATTGTGGACAAGGAACGTGCAGTTCGGGACGCGATGGCAATGGGGATTGTCTGTGTCCGGACCGCTACGACCCAGAGTCGCAGTGTCAAGAATGCATACCCGGAGCGGAGGGAACAAACTGCGAGCGCTGCAAATTTGGCTGGGACTACACTCATGCGAGTGGGAGCTGTGCGGGCTGTGTTCCCGGCTACGAGGAGCCGTGCGATTATACTTTCCTTGGCGCGAACCAGCGCGTGTGTGCTTTGGGCTGGGAGACGCAGTGTACTCGAGAACCTACCAAAATCTACCCTTGGTACGTGGAGGCACTGGATTGTCCGAACGGTGTCTGTCCCGACAATTTAGCTCAAAACTGCACGCTGCTGTGCGACAGGTGCGCCAAGGGATACAGTGGACTCTACTGCAGCGAGTGTCCAGAGTGTAACCTGCATTTTGCCGAGGCGGCGGTATGCCAGGAGAATCTCCCTCGATCGAGAGACCCCATTGTTGGACCCGCTATTTGTTCCAAGGACCAGGACTGTGTGTCAATGCAGTGTGTTATTGACGACGTTTTGGGGGTCTGTGCAACAGGCATTCGAGTACAGACGCAGTGCAATTGCAACACCGTGGGTTTTCCAGTTCGAAGTCCGGACTGCATAGGGTGTCCAGGCACACCGTATGCCGGGGTGGGATCACCTTGCAACGAGGGTACCTGCGTCCTGCAGGGTAAAACTGCCAAATGTATGTGTCCGGCTGGCTGGCAGGGCGAGCGCTGTGCTAAAAACACGGTGACTGGTCAGTGCAAAGTGAATTTTTTCGGTATCGACTGCCAGCCCTGTACGTGCAGCAGCCACGGTGTTTGCGACTGGGGTGTAACCGGTGATGGAGAGTGTAGATCGTGCGACTACAGTCCGAGCGTCTTGACTGGGATTGGAATGTGGACCGGTGTGAACTGCAACGAGTGTGCGGGTGGCAAGGATTTTGTCGGCTGCAACAGCGAAGACTGGGTCGTTGGAGATCCACAGACCTGTCGTCGAACGCCGACGTATCAAAGGCACTCCAACTGTGGTGCAAGTACGGACTGTGTGGTGGGTCAGTTTGATCAGAACCCTTGTGCACCACAGTCGTGCACGGACTCTGTGTACGGTCTGTTTTGTGAAAACACCTGCAATGCCACCAGGGGGGGCGACTGGGAATCTCTGGGCTGCGACGTAGTAGACGACGTAGTAAACGCTACAACGGTTACGGGACTTGGTGAGCAGAAGGCTGCAGAAGGATGGCTTTCGTGCGAAATAACGTGTCCGGTCAATAAGGGCGAGTTTGTGGTACACGCGGTGCAGAGTGAGGGGGTAAAGGTAACACGATCAGTCCCTCTGTAACCATAGGAAACCGTAGAAACTATTCCAGCTCGTAGTCTACGATTGCGTCGTTGCTGATGTGCACAACGAGTTGCGTGATCGGTGGATTGCCTTCTACGTTGTAGATTTGGGTGTTGTTGAACTCCGAAACGAGCTTGAACGGAATTTTGCAGCGCGTGCCATTGACAATGTGTGGCTGCAGCATTGCTGCTACGTAGTGTGTCAGTGGATTGTTTTGCTGCATTTTGCGCTTTCTTTTGTTGGTAGTTTTCCCGGATATCTTTTGCAGGATGGCGCGAATCTGATGAACGGATTGGTCTGTCATTGTGCATCTCTGACCTGGGTTATATATGCTCGTCCGAATACTGCAATGTATGTCTACCTGATCGGCTATACAACCCAGCAAAATAAAATCCATACCTACATTGGTGTCACTGCCGATTTTGAAGCGAGGTTTCAAGAGCACAACGGCATAAACGGACCCAAGCATACCAGATTGGCGGCAGGCAAGTGGTTTCCGGTAATGGTGCTGGACGTGCCAGAGACTATGGACGTGGAGGTATTGGAAAACAATTGGAAACGTTCTACCCGAGGCGTGGAGTCTCGCATAGCTTGGGGATTCCAGGCGGTGAAGAAGCATACTTTGATCGGATATGTTGCCGACTTGGACATTGGTCTGCTGAAGCAAATGCCGGAAGGCAAAGTAAAAAAATTGGGCAGACAGTTTTGGGACAGTATATAAGTAGCTGAATGTTTTGGTGTAATGTTCTTGGTGTTCGTGGGTGTCATGTGCGTGGCGGCGGTGTTCTACCTGCTGATTGCGTACTGTGGAGAGAAACCTCCCGTGCAGCCACACGTGCAGCCACAGGTGCAGCCACACGTGTTGGAGCGTCGGATGTTTTAGCGCCCTATTTAGTGGGTCCAGCATTGACAAAATGTGGCTGCTGGTCTGGGGTCTGGTTTTGCTGCTGGTGCATGTTCAGTTTCGCCACTGTGGTCGCATTACACTGACCCTGTTGAAAGTGGTGGAAACAACGGTCATTGTGCTGCTGATGCGACTCTGGTACAACTTGGAGTTGCCGCTGGAAGACATGCAGCACCAGCTGTTGGACCTCTGGAACCGACACACCGAGTTATAAAGTATGGCAGACGAAAGGGCACCGACACTGATTCAAAAAAAAATGTTTCCTTGGAACAAAATAGTATTTAGTGGTGAGACCGACGCTCCTACCTTCTGCGCTCTGGTGTACAAGTACGGCTCGGAGAACATGTCTTGGGACGATTTTGTCGGGACGCTCAAGAGGGACTCGCAGCATTCCAACAAGTTGGTTCGGTCCATGGCGTCTGTTGTTTTGTTTTATATTCACAAAATACTGTATACGACCGAGGTAGACAAGTCGATCGACCATTTTTTTGGTGAAATACTGGCAGCCATAGATACCACCAAGCCCAGAGAGCCCAGTGTCAAACGGCGATCAACTCGACCGTCGCGCCAGCCTTTGCGATACACCCCTATTTAGATCTGGGTCTGCAACCTCAATGTTGAGCGATTTGGTAGAGTCGACACTGGACAATAATCCCGACATGGTAGCGGAAATATACGGACCCCTGTTGACCGGTGGTGTGAAGGTACGACTGACGGCGGTGGAATATTGCGACGAACAGGCGATTGTTTTGTGGAAAGATGCTTGTCTACGACATGGCTTTGTGGCTACTACAAAGCATAGCATTGGCGCAGGGCACGTGATTTTAATTTGTCGTCCAGTGAAGCAAATTTCTTGGCTGACAGTGTGTATTGTGACTCTACTTGTGGTTTTTGTCGCCCACCTATATTATCAGCAGAGCTTAGGATAAAATGCATAGCAAAGACAAACTTTTCATAGAAAATAGTTTAAAATTATTTAATACTGATGTAGACTACAAAACCTCCGAAACTCTTCAGCGTATTAAAATGGTTGTTACGAATCCTCCCAAGATTTCCTGGGACATTTTGAGTCAAATCCAGCTGATGAAGGCATGCAAAATGGAAGTGAACGTCCGCGATCGCACAATTTTGCTGGACTTTTACAAGGAGGGATCTACACCCCGGAAGAAAAAACGCAAGCGCGGACACGAAGAAGCCCAGCACAACTTTAAAGTGAAGGTGCACAAGAACGACCAAAAAGTTGTGGATCGCATCTTGAACTACATCTGCAGTCTGTCCGACCTTTGCCTGTTCAATGTGACGTGTACCAAGGATACTACCTATGACTTGGTTTTACACAATGTAGAATCTTTGCCGTACACACTGCTGGCTAAAATTAAAGAGGCGCTGAGTTCATTTGTAGAGGATATTGAGTTTGATTGTCCCAACCAGAGAGTACATTTTTACATTAAGCGCAATGACAGTTTATAATTTTACCATTTTCTATCTTTACGTCCGTCCAAGCATTGGTCTATTGTTTTCAACTTCTTCTGTACCATCTTGTACACGTGTTCGTCCAGTGTATTGGAAGCTACCAGGTAGCGAATATCAACTGGATTTGTTTGTCCGATGCGATGACAGCGGTCCTCGGCTTGCAGTAGAATCCCTGGGACAAAGTACATTTCTGCAAAAACGATGGTACTGCAGGCAGTGATGGTCAAGCCAGTGGAGCAGGCGCCGATGCTCAGCACGGCATGTGTAAATTCCCCCGCTTGAAAGCTGTCGATTCGCTGCTGACGTGCTTCCATGGGGGTTTTACCATCAATTCGAATGTGGTTCGGCAGCACCTCGCAGACGGCGTCCATCATCTGCCGATGGTAGCAAAACACAATGATGTTGTCGGGCAGGTCGGTACAATACTTCCTTACTGCGTTGCTCTTGGCTAGACACGTGCAGCGAAAAAGTTCGGAGACAATGCGCTGCCGCTCCAATACTTCGGCATGACTCAGTTCGCCGGTCTGCTCCGCCTTGTTCAACTCTTGCCAGCGCCGTTTGTGCCGTTCGATGTCGCGACTTTTGGCAACCACGAGATCTACTCTGGTACGCGTCTTGAGAGGCAGATCCGTCAGTACGTCGCGTTTCAGACGTCGAATAACGCATGTAGCCTGCAGCCGATACGCCAGTTCCTCCTTGTTGGTCGCTCCGGAAACATCTACAAACCCCAGTGGACTCCGCTTGGCACCACAGTAGCGCTGCGCAAAGTTGGTGTACGTGCCAAAGCACCGAGGCTGCAGCATAGCCAGCTGCGAGTACAGTTCCACCGGTCGATTGGGACAGGGTGTACCGGAGAGTAAAAAAGCATGCGGCGTCCGCAGCACCAATCCCCGCAGGTTTTTCGTACGCTTGGTTTTGTGCGACTTGACGTACTGCGACTCGTCCAATACAATGCAGACACAGCTTCCCAGTTCGGCTACGCGTCGGGCGGCGATGTCGTAGGAAATAACAAACGAGCCGGAGGGGACGGGGTCTTTGCCAGTAACCCGCAGCAGCTCCAGACCCCATTTGGCTGCTTCGCGTACCCAGTTCAAAGTGAGATAGGCGGGCGCGATGACGATGGTTCTGCCATTGTAGTACTTGGCTAGGGCAATGGCAATGGCAGATTTCCCACAGCCCATGGAATGTCCCAAAAGGGCTCTTCCCCACTGAATAGCTTTCCGAATGTCTGCCCGCTGGAACGCAAACAGCCTCGGGTCCAAGTCGAGCGCATTGACGGTGTGCAGGACTGGGTAGTTCTGGGTGTACAGCGGTGGATCAACCACTTCCAAGGCGTTCATCTCGGACCGCAGAGTTGTCAGAGTACTTAGGGGAATGACGTACTTCCTGCCTTGCTTGTAGGGCTCCAAACAGGGAACGTTCTTGATGTGCTTGAGGGTGCCCAGCATCTCTTCTGCCGCAGTGCGCTGTAGGTTGAGCGTAGGATTTTTTTTGCGTTTTTTTTTGCTCGTGTGAAACATGATTTACTTACAAAAAGGTGGTACTGGTTGACCCTGCAGCTGGGACGTAAAGCGTGAGTATAAGAAGAGTAGTGATCAAGTGGAACGTGGCAGTAGGCGCACTGCATTTCTCCTGATCCCGGGTCTATGTTTTGGGTTGCCATACATGAGTTCTCACAGATGTGGCAGGAGCCACTCCAAACCAGCATTGAGCCCTTCACTGGCTGCGAAGGAGCTACCAAACACGGCAAAGGGTCGAGTCCATCTCTGTGTGAGACCCTGAAGGTCAGAGGGGGCGACAGCGTTGGGAAGATCCTGCTTGTTCAGGAAAATCAAGATAGGAGTCGCACTGTAAAGGTACCGATTCATTTCAGAGAGACTGGACATGGACTGGGACAGACGGGTGGCGTCGACGACAAAAATAACGGCGTGAGCGTCCAGTGCCAGGGTACTCCACACCACCTGCATCTCGGCTACCCCGCCGGTGTCGTACAGATCAACAGCAGCGTGTCCGAAAAACACCCGACACTTGTCAAATCCCATGGTGGGCACCGTGTCTCCCACCATCTGTGCCCAGCACTTTTTTAACGTTGTTTTGCCAGAATTCGTAGGTCCGCACACCACCACTTTGCGCGTTACTGTAAGCCAGCCTCCCATTTGTGAGTTGAGTGCAGTACTTATACCAAAGTTCTACACTTCATGAGAGAATCTATCCTATATAAGCATGTCCCTCATCTCTAAAATGACATCTCTGTACAAGTCAGAAAGTAATACATCAAAACCGTCCTTTACCATGTTCGAAGAATTTTTCGGAGCATTGTCCCCGAGCAACGTCCGTGCGGACGAAAAATTGAGCCATGAGACATACAACTTGCCCAAGGCGTACGAAGGCAAGAACAAGCGACTGGAGGATGTGCTCGATTTCATGATTCGCAAAGAAGACGAGTTCTACACGGAGCGTCTCTTGCCTTGGAGCGCCACCGACGACATCCACGTACAGTGGGAAATTTTTAGATTCAATCGCACCCTGATGGACGTCGAACCGGAGCAGGGCATTCCGAGATTAGTAACGGCAGAAACCGAGCATCGCAGCGACAACTTGCTGCGCAGAGGTCTTGCCTTCATCATTGAACATGGTTTCATGACGACCGATCAAGGCAGAAGACACTTCATGCTCAACTTGCAGCAAATTACGGATGCTGTTCACACAACTGCCTATTTTGGGGTCATGCACGCTCTGCTCAACGGCAAAAACCACTACAAAGACTGGCGTCGCAAGTTTAAGCGCTATCCCAAAAGAGCACGCAATGTCATGCGCGACGAACGCAATCTGTGGGCAATCGTGCAGAAATCACACAAAGGTTTGTACCTCCTCGACGCGGAACTCAAGCACAGCATGCAATTGAACGGTGTCATTCCCAACACCTGGGTCTTTCCACCCAAAATGTCCATTTATCTGGACATGGTCCCCGAGGAACAGACACAGTTCCAGTTGAAAGGGCAACAAGCCGCAGGCAACTTGGAAATTGATCGCAGCCAACAGGGAATTTCGTGGAGAGGGACCTCAGTGTTTGAATCACAGTCCTTTGATGTGGATTTTGTCAATGATAATTTGGACATGCTTCAGCGCAATCAGCAAATTGGAGAGTACTTTGTCATGAAAGCACCAAAAGGGAAAGTCTCCATGAATCTGCCCGCTAATGCGACTGCAGACCAAATACAAGCACAGCACTCTGGCATGCGCACGCAACCAAGCAGGGCTGATCCAAGTCAACTGGACCCAGCCAATCCATGGACAGAACAACGTAGACTGTACACCGAAGGGGTACCTGGTCACGGCAGCAGATCGGGACCACTTAGGCAAAGTCATCCAGCTGCCATTCATATTTTTTCTGCGGAGCACGACGATTTTGTTAAAATCACGTATGCGGAAGCGGAAGCTGCTATGTTAAATACACAGTCTGAAGAAGACTATGCTGCTATCAAAGATGTCCACACACAGGAAGCCGGTAGACTACTTCCAACCATTAGGGGTATGATGGAAGAACTACGCAGCACAATTGATGATTTGAACAGAAGTCGATTGGATGCGTTTACTGAAGCAATAAAAAACGCAACTGGTGCCAATAAAACAGCTATAACAAAACAAAGAAAGGATTTTACAATTGTTGCTGGTAAACAAAGTGGAGCAACAATCAAAATCAATTTTGTGGAGATACGAGACTTCATAGAGCGATATACTCCAATATTGGAGCGTGAACTTGGTACTCGGAGAGCTCGTGACCTAGAAGGTATTCGCGTGGGGCTAAGACGGTTAGTGATAGGAGGGACTTTTGCATCCGCTATGAATCCGTTTAGTACAAACGACCTTAACCTTTATTCTGTCGAGATGAAACGAGCTTTAACAGCGATGGTGGATGGTTTTAAGGATATAAATTTTGATTTAAGAGTACATTCAAATAGAATTCGAACATGGTTGGAGTGTCTTGCTACTTCCGTTAAATTGCAAGAGGAGTTGGTTACAGTGATTGCCTCGGCAAACGGCAGCAGACAGGATATTATTATCTTTCGTCCGTTTCAAACCTATCGCATGTCCTCTGCTATTTTAGCCGCCGGTGGCAGCGAGTTGGGAGAAACGTTCCACGGGCACCACGATTTCCAGCTCTCCGACGACATTATCCGCAAAGTCCACGTGGGTCACTACACCCACTACTCCAAGTCTGTTGTCAAGCGTCCCAAAAGATATGCAATTGCGGAAAACATATTTGCGCAAGGATATGTGGGAGGAGAGGGAGTCAGGTTTTACACACATCAAACTTTAACCCAGGACATTGATGATGGCACTCAGGGTTCAGACGATTGTCGAGGCGATCTTATTGCATGGGGCGTACCTGCTGACAGTACGGATAGTCTGCCTCCATTGATAGACATCACAGGTAAGTTTTCCACAAACCACGCCGTGAGCAGTACAGAAGAACACTTTCCGGGCAGTGCAATTTTGGCAGACATGGTTAGAAACGCTCAAGTCCATACGGAAACGGATGATTTTTTCCAGGCAACGGAGCCGTTCAACACGATCTGCTGTCGAGGTGCACAGTACACTGACGTGTTCAGTCCACAGAATGGCGACATGCACAGTAAGTTGACTCATTTAAATCAAGGGCACTGGGGTGAACTTACGTATCCAGGATGCATGAAGGTAAGAGAGGGGACCATGATGCACATGGATCAGTCCCGGTGTTTAACGAAGGGGCATAAATTATAGTTTATTAACAAAAATACCTACTCTTTTTGGCGTGACAGTTTGTACAAAGTGCTTGTAAGTTTTCTATTACATCTTCTCCTCCCTTGCTCAGTGCCAAAACATGGTCTATGTCCATCGCTTTGGGATGCAGCAGTTCCTGACAGACTTGACACTTGTATTTTTGCCGATACGCTACTTCCCATCGGAATTTCCGCGATACTTTTCGAGAGGTTTTCAGTACTTGCTTCACGGCTTGAATAGCGGCGCGCTGGTTTCTGTTTTCGGGTATGATCCAACCGAGCAGGCGTGTCAAAGAGGATTTGTCGATCCACTTGTCCCTGTACACCATTTTCAGCGGACACTGGTCCAGAAGTCGCGGAAAGGGCAAACCAAGTGCCTCCTCGATTGCGGTCCACTTGTACCAGGATGTGCCGTCTTCCACCGTTGTTTCGATGCAGCGCTCCATGTTGACAACCCGGAAAAGGGTTATTTATAGTAGCCGATACACTGGATAACATGGGAGTAGTTCTCTCCAAGTGTTTCGGTCGTCGTCCAACCGCTTCGGTGGCATCGGTGCTCAGCGAGTTGAAGCGCGTGGACGCCATGCTGCAAGAGATGGTTTCCAAGTACGAAACCCAGGTGGAAAAGTGCAACGTTCAGCTGAAGCAAGCTCCTCGCAGCAAGTTGCTGCCCTTGCTTCGACGTCGCAAGCTGCTGCTGAAGTATGTGACTCAGTGCGAGCAGCGAATGGCGGTGTGTTTGCAGAAACAATGTGCACTGGAGCAAGTTGCGGTGACCAAAATGCAGATCGAGGCTATTCGCAAGACCAGCAAAGTCTTCAAACGATTTACCCACACCCACGCCATTGAACGCGTTGAAAAGTTGCAGGACGACATGGAGGAGCTGGAAAATCAGTTGATGGACATAAACGAGCTGTTGATGGAGCCGGTGATCGCCAACGAAGATCTCAACGTGGAAGAAGAGCTGGCGGAAATGATGAGACTAGAGACCGAGTACACACCCGAGTCTAAGCACGAGTTCCGCAAGATCAACGAGATCGACGAGATCGACGGGACGGAAGAGACGGAGGAGTTCGAAGACACCAGAGACGAAATGCATGCCGGAGAAGAGTTGAAACTTCTACTTGCCGCTATTTAGTCGTGCCAGCACGGAATGGCGCACAGTCGGAAATGTTTTGCCCAGCGACGCGGCTTTGCGCAGCTGTTTGATGGTGTAAATGTGGTGCTGGTTCAAAACAGCCACACTTTTGGGTCCCACGCCGTGCAGCGACAAAAGTTCGGAGTTCTTGGTATTGGTCTTCGTCTTGGTCTTCGTCTTGGTCGTAGTCTTCGTCATGTCCAGGCGCAGCTTTTGACATATTTTTTGCAGTGCCAGTGCGTCGTGTAGAGCTTGGTGTGCAGGGTACTTGGTCTGAAACAGGTGCTTGTACACGAGTGGCTGTGAATGAGAAGGTAGGTCTACAGCCAGGCGTATGAGTGGCAGTGAATCCACAAACGCCACGGTGTATGGAGTGTCTGTCAAATGTGCTCGAAGGATGTGAAAGTCAAAACTTTTGCCGTTGTGGGCTATCCACGTAGTAGCTTTGCACGAACGACTGAATTTCACCGCTGCGTCCATTGCCTCTTTGGGCGATCGAAATAACTCTTTGTTGCGGAGCAATGCTTCGATGGCTGCAGCTTGGGACGTCATCGATTTCTGGCGCAGCTTGCAAGGAAGGTATTTTTTGTCCACCAAGAGCTTGGTCCAGAACCGCACGGTACGTTTGGGATCTTGTCCCAACTGCAGCAGCCGTGAAACAATGGGTTGTCTGCCAATCGGATTGACCAAACACTGGTACGTTCGATTGCCGCACGCCATGCCAATTTCTAATATTTGCTGGTGTCTACGCTTGAATCCTTTGCGCAGAAAGGTAGCTTCGAGATCAACAAAAAGCATTGTTTGGAAAGTATTTGCCCGGGTATATATAGGACACGGGACTACGTTTAAATGGTTTACTTTATTGGCAATGTTCTGAGTCCTACCGAAACCCAGCCAGAACAGAACGATCCCACGTTTGCGTTCACCCACCAGGAGTCTAAATCGTTGTCGTTGAAAGGCATACCTATTCGCATGGAGCACAATGACAAAATGGAAGTAGGAACGGTCCGATCGTCCTGGACGGCAAAAAATGGAACCAAGTGGATTGTTGGCAAACTGAACGACAGTGGACTGCAAAGTGTCTTTGCCAAGCACGCCATCGCTTCGGACAAACCGTACTACACCGGACTGTCGCTCCAGCACACCCATACACAGTTTGCCAATGGCACCACAAGCAAAGCTCCAGTGGAAGTGAGTCTGTGCTGTGATCCGCGGCGCGCCGACTGTCGCATTGTATTTGTCGAGAGTAAGGACAAACGATCAAGAAAAACTACCTATAAAACAGCACACACTGCCTCCAAAATGACAGATACTATTCAACCCACTATTATTGCAGACGAGACCGCAGCCCCAATTGTAACTGAAATGGTGGAACCAGCAGCACCAGCGGTGGACAAAAGTCCCAGTGCCAAAGAGATGATGGAGATCATCATCAAGCAGCAAAAAGAGTTGGAACAAAATGAACAGCAGCAGGTGGAGTATGTGGCGTACAAAGCCAGTGTGAGCAAAGAAAAAGAAGAGAGGTTGAACCAAATTCGCTCCAAAAACGAAGCGTTGGCAAAAGCTTTAGTGGAAACTTGGTCCAAAGAGCTCAACCAAGACGATCTCAACGATCAGAGCCGCCACAATATCATGGAGCTTGCCAAAAAGTATCCCGCGGAGACCCAGGATTTTTTTCGCGTAGCCCACCATGCCTCCAAAAAATTTGCACAGAGAGACCAGGCACGCCTCCAAGAGTTGGAAGCGAACAAGGATGTAGAGCTCAAAAAAAGTTTTAACCAAGTCATGTCCAAACAGGTGCACGTTGCCAGCAGCAAAAGCAGCAATCAGGTGGAGAAGGCTCCTACCGACCACTTCATGAAGGCATTGAACAAATATCGCGTAGAGGGGTCGGGCAGAGATTTGATGGAAAGGGTCCTTGAAATACAACAACCCGTTAAACGTAGAAAAATGTACTAATTCCTTATTGTCTTTAACAGTACCAGTATACACAGTATCCATATCCACATCCCCGGCAAAGGACGACCGTCACTGGACGTCTGTGACATCGTTGGCACAACATCCTCTGACTTCTCTTGCAGCGTCTCTTGCAGCGTCTCTTGCAGCGTCTCTTGCAGCGTCTCTTGCAGCGTCTCTTGTAGCGTCTCTTGCAACCTACACTCCACTCCCAGCGCGCCCATTATTGCTACCTCTGAGGGTCCGATCTCCAAACATTGTCGAGGAGGAATGCTGTAGTGCATGGGCTTTCCCGGCTGATTGTGGTGCGAAAACGAAGAGCCGCTGTTGTGTATTTTGGGTGTGTACAGTGGAATGCCACCGACAGTGTACACAGTCGACGGTCGCAGTATACAGTTGTGTATGGCTTTGCCTTGGTCTCCCTCGATCTGTGAGTCAAACATTGTGACATAGCAGTGGTTTCCTAATGAATACCCCACACTGCTCTCCGAAATGCTGCTACTGATTCCCACGCCGTGCAGTAATTCGTGCAAAATGGCAGTACGTAGATCATACCTCCAACCAATGTCACAAGAACCCGTGGGGGACCAATGCCAGCCATTGGGCACTTTGGGATTTATTCGTATCGTGATGTCCACATTGTCCACGTTTTCAAAAAAAATCGAAGAGACCCAAACGTCCCCTTGCAGAAACATGGTACGACTGGCGTAGCCCAGCACATGTTTGCCTGCCAGAGCCTCGTCGTAGGCAATGTCAATGGACGGAGACTCGGGTAAGTCGCAGACCGTTCTCATGTCGTTCCACACGATCTCCACCGCCTTGGTCAAATTGTGCCGTGTCACTTCGTAGGTCCCAACGGAATGTGCCTCCAATTCCTCCCACTGCATTTTCACCCAAAAACATTGCTACTTATACAGCAGACACCCTCACGTACGAAATTCTGCGGTGTGCATTGGAGTCCAATCGTCGACGACCGCAGTAGTGACCCATAAATTTAATGTCAAACACCACGAACATCTCCTGGTTGTGGTACAGAGAGTCCAGAGCACCCAGACCCACCGAAAACCCATCGGTGTCGCAGTCGGGAGCCAGATCCGGATACTGACACTTGTCGGACTTGTCGTAGTTTTCGTGGTGGCGACAGGTCTCAAAGTGATTGGAGGCTACCGCCGCTGCCGCCGTAGCCTGACCTCCCTGCATCAAATCCATGGAAAACTCCAACGCTTCGTTCTCATGATCGCCCCAGCCATAGCAGCCGGTATTGGGACATGCCTGGGTGCTGTTGTTGAGGACACACGCCTCCAGATTGCCGACCTTCGCTACGCACATCCGAATGTCCGTCATCCACGGCTTAAACCCCTCGGTCACCGTCAGACGAAGAGACACAATTTCGTGCAGCAGCACACTCGGGTTCTGCACGGTCAGCTCTCCCTCAATCTGTGCTTCGACACTGTAGTAATCGTCTACCGGACAGTCGACCACGCTCAAATTGAAAAAAACAGTAGCGGTGACGGTGTTCGGCACACAATGTTGCCAGATGGATCCGCTGTGAACGCAGTCGCTCATCTGCACCCCAAAAGCGTAGTACCGATTGACAAACTGAAAGCAGTCGACCGACAGATCCCTGCACTCGGTATGCATGGTAAACGTGGTAAATCCTCTCTCCTGGTTGGGAAAACTCTGCACGTCGTCCACGTCGTACGGAAATCCGACGGGAAACGAGCCGTGGAAATCCGACTCCTGGTACGCTACACGATAGCGGGTCTCGTCGTCGTACATCTGAACGGCGGTGTCGATCGCGAAAAACATTGCCATGCGGTACCAGTTGGCGCCAGGACACGGCTCCATCTCGTACTCCAAAAAACGAAAAGCCAGGGACGGGTCGGCGGCAATTTCCACGCAGGAGCCGTCTCGACACTGAATGTTGTCCGTAAATCCCCAGTCACTGTAAGGATGCAAGCAGTCGCTGTCGATGTCGCAGGAGACTTCGCACACGTTGGCGCGCACCAGCTGCAGGGGCACGGAAGCGCAGCTGTTAATGCTCTCCACGCAGGTGTTGAGCGTACAGGGGTCGTTGTCGGAACAAATGCGCTCCCGTCCCAGGCACTGACCGTTCAGGCAGCTGTCTCCAATGCTGCAGTGCAAACCGTCGTCGCAGAGGGTACGATCCGGACTTGGGACTTTGACACACTCGCCGTCCACACAGTCGCCCACACCACACTGGTCGTCCAAATGGGTGCAGTCCATGGCGTCGGAGGCAACACAGACACCTCCGTGACACGTCTTGGTCTGGGCACAGA
>MDTF01016667.1_pt1 | contig 20093 bp, 19 predicted proteins | sample 811191 | NCBI WGS metagenome assembly MDTF01 (sample SAMN05326649, study PRJNA326480) | marine metagenome | isolation source: seawater | place: Southern Ocean | collected 2011
TTAAGTTGACTAGGCAGTCGCTATATAGTTTTCTATATAGAGGAAAGTCCGGGCTCCATAGAGCAGAGTGATGGCTAACAGCCATACGCCGCGAGGTGAGGAATAGGGCCACAGAGACGAGCGTATTTAGTTACGGTGAAACGCGGCAACCTCCACTCGGAGCAAGGCCAAATAGGGTAGCATTTACACGGCTCGTGTTGCTACCGGGTAGGCTGCTTGAGCATACGAGTAATTGTATGCCTAGATGAATGACTGTCCACGACAGAACCCGGCTTACCGGTCAACTTAAACTAATCTCTAACTTATTGATGAATATAGAAAAAGTTAAAAAAAGCGTTTGCAAAGCGCTTTTTTTTTGTTTATAGTGCACTTGTAAGGGAAAAAGTGGATATTTGTGGGAAATTATTAAACGAGACTAAGGGCGTTCAGTAATTTCCCATCTTTTTAGGTGTACATATGTTTAAAGGGGCAACACTACTAAATATTGATGGAAAGAACAGGTTAGCAATTCCAACAAAATATCGAGTGGAATTATTAACTAGTTCATTAATATTGACTGCTCATCCTCATGGATGCCTTCTTCTCTATCCAATTGTCGCATGGAGACCCATACAGGGAAAAATAATGCAGCTATCAAGTTTTGATAGAAAATCAAGTGGATTACAAAGATTGATGGTTGGCTATGCTGAGGATATATCTTCTGATAATGCTGGAAGATTATTAATCTCTGCTGAATTAAGAGATTATGCATCAATCAATAAGGAACTAATGTTTGTGGGGCAAGGAAGTCATTTCGAATTGTGGAGTAAAGAAGCCTGGGTTAAACAAATTAAACAAGTAAAAATTAATGACAAAGGTGAATTACCTGATGAGCTTGGAGGTTTTTCATTATAACCATCAATACTCATATTCCAGTGATGCTAAAGGAAGTTATTGAAGCTTTGTGTGTAAAGGCAGACGGGATTTATTTAGATTGCACTTTTGGTAGGGGTGGGCATTCAAGTGAAATATTAAAATTACTTGGCGATAAAGGAAAATTAATAGCTTTTGATAGAGATTTAGATGCGGTCAATGTGGGAAAAAAAATAGCAGATAAAAGGTTTGAAATAGAACACTGTGCTTTTTCTGAAATAGACAAGATATTAAAAAAAAAAGATATTAAAAAATTGGATGGAATATTAATGGATTTAGGCATTTCATCTCCCCAGATAGATGAGGCTAGAAGAGGATTTAGCTTTAGGTTTGATGCAATCTTAGATATGAGAATGGATCAAACTCAAGGAATAACTGCTGCAGAGGTTGTTAATACATACGAAGAAAAAGACTTAATATATGCTTTAAAGACCTATGGTGAGGAAAAGTTTGCTAAAAAGATAGTAAAAGCAATCATTGAATATCGTGAAATAAACGGGCCAATAACAATGACATTAGAATTGGCTGAATTGATAAAGAAAGTAGTGCCACAAAGAAATTTAAAAAAAAATCCAGCAACAAAAACATTTCAAGCTTTGAGAATATTAGTTAATAAAGAAATGGAGGAGTTGGAAAATACTCTCCCAACAGTATTTAATTACTTAAAACCTAAAGCAAGATTGGTAGTGATTAGCTTTCATTCTTTAGAAGATAGAATCGTAAAAAATTACACTAAACATAAAATAAAGACTGACTTCATTCCAAAAAATATTCCTATAAGGGCATCAGAAATAAAATTAGCGCCTTTTAAAATCGCTCAAAAAATGATTACACCTTCACCACATGAGATTGAAAGAAATCCAAGATCTAGAAGTGCAAAATTAAGAGTGATTGAAAAAGTAAGGGAGGCAATATGAAATTAAATTTAATTCTCTTTATTGTTTTAATTATCTGCGCCCTAACAACAGTTAATTTTAAACATTTAACTAGGAATAGTTTTGCAGAATTAGATGAGGAAAGTAAAAACACTTTAAATTTAAAAGATCAGCAAACAATGTTAAGAATTGAGGAATCATCTGAATCAAGAATTGAAATGATTGAGAAAATAGCAAAGCATAAATTGAATATGTACATCCCTAGTAAAAAAGAAAAGAAAGTGATAATAAGATGATTAAAATTAAATCTAGAAAAGAATATTTTGAATTATCAACTGCTAGGAGGCGAATAGTTTTAATACTTTTGCTTGGAATGTTTTTAGTGTTATTTGCACAGGCTGTTAAATTAGCTGCTTTTGAAAAAGAAAAGTTACAGAAAGAATCAAGGCAAAGACAGCATAGGGGGGAGTTTTTATTTCCATATAGAGGTAAAATTTTAGACCGTAATGGAGCACTTTTAGCAGAAAGTACACCAGTTTATTCCATTATGGCTAATGCAGCTTTAATAAATTTCAAAGATATAGATCCCGTTGTTCAAGCTAAGCTTAATAAAAAAAAGAAGCAGCTAGCTAACTTACTTAAATTAAGTAGAGCAGATTTGGATAAAAAACTTAAAAATAAAAAAAGAAGAGATTTTGCTCTTAAGAAAAATATTGAACCAGATATTAAAATTAAAATTTCAGCTCTTAAAATAAAAGGTATTAGTTCAAATAAAATATATAAAAGATTTTATCCTGAGAATGGACCAGTCGCACATGTAGTTGGGTTTACAGGAAGTGATGGTGTTGGACAGGAAGGAATAGAAAAGCAAATGAATAAAAAACTTGCTGGAGAGAAAGGCAAAAGAATAAACCTAATAGATAAAAACAAGAGGGTAATCGGAGAATTCCAGTCTATTAAATTACCTAAAGATGGAGAAGATATAAAGTTAACGATTGATTTACGCTTGCAAAACGAGGCTTATAATGCCCTTCAAAAAGTAGTAGAGAAGTATGAAGCAATATCTGGATCTGCAGTTTTATTAGATGCTAAGACGGGGGAGGTGCTTGCTATGACAAATTACCCTTCTTTCAATCCTAATGGCTATAATAAAGTAGGAGATTTTATTAAAAACCGAACAGTGACTGATGTATTTGAGCCTGGCTCAACAATGAAGCCTATTAGCCTTGCTGCAGCATTAGAGAGAAGCGCCGTAACTATAAATACTTTAATTGATACGGGTAAAGGTGCTTACAGATACCAAGGTAAACTTATACGTGACACCCATGCGCATGGAGAAATACCTGTAAAAGATGTCATTAAAGTATCTTCAAATATAGGCTCGGCTAAAATTAGTGAGAAAGTTAGCTCAAATAATTTAGCCGCAATGTATAGAAAATTCGGCTACGGAATAAAAACAGGTATTAACTTTCCTGGAGAGGTTAGCGGGACTGTAAAAAAACATACAACATGGAAAAAAATAGACCATTCTCGAGCAAGCTATGGATATGGAATGAATTCAACACTTATTCAGACTGCCCAAGCTTATACAGTTTTTGCTAACGATGGAAAAATAAAGCCTATATCCCTAATTAAAGATGATGACCCAAAAATAAGTAAAAGAGTTTTGTCAGCTAAAACAACGAAAGCTATGCTAACAATCTTAGAATCTGTAACTGATGATGAAGGGACAGGTTCTAAAGCTAGGGTTTATGGCTACCGAGTGGCTGGAAAGACAGGCACAACAAAAAAAATAGACCAAATAAATGGGGGATATTCTAAAGATAAATACATTGGCACTTTTGTAGGATTAGGCCCTGTATCAAGTCCAAGATTTGTCATGGCGATTATGATTGATGAGCCTTTGAAGCAAAAAGGATATTATGGCGGCACACTAGCGGGCCCGGTTTTTAGTAGAGTTATGTCAAAAGCATTTGAATGGTATAGCATTGATGCTGATGGATTAGAACTAGAAGGTATACAAAATACAAAAGAGGCCAATGCTAACAAGACAACATTATGAGCAATTCATTAAAAAAGCTATTAACTGAGTTTAAATATTTAGAGCAAAATAGTACAAATATTAAAAAAGGCTCTATTTTTTTAGCTTATCCAGGTGAAAGTAGTGATGGAAGAAGTTATATTGATGAAGCCATAAAAAAAGGCGCAGGTGCAATAATATACGATCCTTTTGGCTTTGAATGGAATACTCGATGGAACTTACCAAATTTACCAGTAAAAAAATTAAAAAATAATATTTCAAATATTGCGAGTCAGTTTTACAATCACCCATCCAAAAAAATAAATTTGATAGGGGTAACAGGGACTAATGGTAAAACTTCAAGCGTATATTGGATAACACAATGCCTTAAGCATCTTGATAGAAGAGCAACAATGATAAGTACGATTGGTTATGGTTTTATTGAGAAATTAGAACCAACGACTAATACAACACCTGATGCGCTGAAAATTCAAAGCATACTAAATGATTTTGATATGAATAAGGTGCAGGATACATGTATTGAAGTATCTTCTCATGGAATTGAGCAAGGCAGGGTAGCTGGAGTTGATTTTGATGTAAGACTATTTACAAATCTTTCTAGAGACCATCTTGATTATCATGGCTCTATCAAAAACTATACAAAAATAAAAAAAATGTTTTTATTAGATGCTACAAAGGGTAATTTAGTTATAAATATTGATGACCCATTGGGTGAAAAAATATTTCAAGAGTCAAAATTAGATGCCTCTCAAAAAATATCTTTTGGTATAGACAATACTTGCTCACTCCAAGCAATAAATCTTGTTACAGAAGATAAAAAAACAAAATTTGATTTACTTTATAAGGGTAAAAATACTAAGGTACTAGTTTCGGTAGTTGGAAGATACAATATTTATAATATTTTAGGGGTGATTGGAGTTCTAATTTCTTTAGGACATCAAATAGAAAGTATTAATCCAATATTAAAGTGTTTGAATCAAGTTCCCGGAAGAGCAGAGGTATTAAAGACAGGGATAAATAAGTGCCCTAAAATTATTATAGACTATGCCCACACCCCCGATGCATTTAAAAATATCCTAGGCTCTCTAGAATCATCAAAGTATAAAAATTTAAATATAGTTTTTGGATGTGGCGGTGATAGAGATAAAGGGAAGCGAAAAGAAATAGCAGCTATTGTTAACCAATATGCAGATTTTGTGATTGTAACCTCTGACAATCCAAGAAACGAAGATCCAAAGAAAATAATTGATGATATTTGTCAGGATTTAAGTATTTCAAATATGGTAATAGAGGATAGAGAGTTGGCAATTAAAGAAATTTTAAAAAAATCTGATAGTGATGATTTGATTCTTATTGCTGGAAAAGGGCATGAGACTTACCAAGAAATAAAAGGGGTTAGAAAAGACTTTTCAGATAAATTATTAGCAAAAAAATATGCAACTAAATTTTTTGGATCAGAAAATTAATATTACATTAAAAAAAATTATAGAGGTTACAAATGGGACTTTTAATGGTCCAGTAGAGTCTTTAGAGCGTAAGGTTTCAACCATCACTATTGACTCAAAAAATGAAAAGAAATGCGATTTGTATATTGCAATAATAGGTAAAAAACATGATGGGAATCAATTTACAGAAGAAGCATTTAGTAATGGTATTAAATTTGCAATTATTTCTAATCCTATTTTGCACTCAAAGAAAACAATTTTAGTAGAAAATGGGAGAAGGGCTTTAGCAAGTATTGCTTCATTTCTTAGGAAAAAAATTAAACCAAAAATAATTGCAATTACGGGGAGTAATGGCAAAACTACTACGAAAGAAGTGCTTGTTTCAATCATGAATAATTATCTAGGTGAAGATGAGCTACTATATACAGAAGGTAATTTTAATAATGATATTGGCCTCCCACTTACACTTTTAAATCTTAAGGATAGCCATACTCATGCTGTATTGGAGTTAGGTATGAACCATGCTGGTGAAATTGCGGAACTTACAAAAATTGCGGAACCCCATATTGCCCTAATTACAAATATTGGCGAAGCACATATTGAGAATTTTAAATCTAAAGACAATATTGCAGAAGCAAAGAAAGAGCTTATAGATAATTCAAAATACCTTGAAACTTCTATATTACCCAGAGATGATGATTACTTCCAATTTTTAGCTAGAGATAAAAAATACTCAAATCAAATAACTTTTGGGTTCACAAAAAAAGCCACTATTAACTGTAAGGTATTGAATGAAACAACAATAACTATCTTCACCCCCAAAGAAAGTACTGACGTAAGAATTAACTTACTAGGCAGAAATAACATAAATAATATTCTTGCTGCTTGTGCATGTTGTTATGCTTTAGATATCCCTATAAGTGTTATGAAAGATGGAATAGAGGCCGTTAAATCAATTCCTGGAAGGCTTGAAATCATAGATAGTGATAATGGGGCAATTATAATTAATGATAGCTACAATGCAAATCCAAGCTCTATGAGGGAAGCTATTGATGTTTTGGTATCAATGAAAGGAACTAAAATTTTAGTTATTGGAGACATGGCTGAACTTGGAAATAATACAATCAAATACCATAAAGAATTGGGTAATTATATTAAAAAATCTCAGATAGATTTTACATTTTCTGTTGGAATACATATGAAAATAACTATGCAACAATTAGATAAGAATGGATTTTGGTTTGACTCTAAAGCAGCTCTTTTAACCAAACTTTTAAAGATAATAGATACTAAATCAATTATATTGATCAAAGGTTCTCGATTTATGAGAATGGAAGAATTTATTAATAAAATTATTTTATAGGAAGCAATATAATGCTATTGGAATTATTTAGATGGTTGTCTTTAGATATTCAGGGGTTTAATGTTTTTAATTATATTTCTTTGAGAGCTGTATTAGCGGTTATCACTTCTTTATTAATTTCATTTTGTTTCGGTGGATGGTTTATTAGGAAATTAGGAGAATATAGTCTTGGTCAATATATAAGAAATGATGGACCAGAAGGCCATCTTATAAAATCTGGAACTCCAACAATGGGTGGAGGCCTAATACTGATTTCAATTATTATTTCAACATTGCTATGGGCTGATCTCAGTAATAATTATGTTTGGCTTATCCTTATTGTAACTACTTCTTTTGGATTGATAGGTTTGATTGATGATATTAGTAAGATCCAGAAGAAAAAAGGTGAAGGGCTCACAGCAATTCAAAAAATTATACTCCAATCAATTATTGGTATTTGCGTTGCCTGCTATTTATTTTTTACAGCTGGCACTCCACAGGAAACTGAGTTATTAATTCCATTTTTTAAGAATTTAAGTTTACCGTTAGGAGGGTTAGCTTTTATTGTTCTTACTTATTTAGTGGTAGTTGGAAGCAGTAATGCCGTTAACTTAACTGATGGACTTGATGGGTTAGCAATTATGCCTGCAGTAATGGTAATAAGTGCATTGGGAGTTTTTGCATATGTTGAAGGTAATACAATTTTTGCAAATTACCTAAGTATCCCATACATACAAGGAGCGGGTGAGCTAACTATATTTTGCGCTGCGTTAGCTGGTGCGGGCTTGGGATTTCTTTGGTTTAATGCATATCCAGCAGAAGTGTTTATGGGAGATTTAGGTTCTTTATCAATAGGGGCTGCAATGGGAACACTTGCAGTGATTGTAAGACAAGAAATTGTTTTAGTAATTATGGCTGGAATTTTTGTGGTGGAAACATTTTCAGTAGTAATTCAAGTAAGTTACTTTAGATATACCAAAAAAATGTTTGGAAAAGGAAGGCGAATTTTTTTAATGGCGCCACTACATCACCACTATGAAAAAAAAGGCTGGAAAGAAACTCAAGTTGTTGTGAGATTTTGGATTATCACAATGATGCTTGTTCTTATTGGTCTAGCAAGCCTCAAAATTCGTTAATGAATAAAAATATAAATCATGTATTAATTTTGGGTTGCGGACAAACTGGCTTATCTATTGCAAGATATTTAGACAATATAAAAATATCTTTTTATGATGAAAGTAAAATAGCTTTGGATAATGCTAGAAATATATTCGGTATAAAGGAAAATTTATATTTCTTTGGTGATTTAAGGGAGGAACTTTTTGATAACGTAGATTTTGTTGCAATTAGTCCTGGGGTAGATCCTAGACACCCCATAATAAAAAAAATAATAAAAATGGGTATTCCCTTTCATAATGATATTTCATTATTTTTTGAGAAAAATAAATTACTAGGAGTAAAAGTAATTGCTGTGACTGGCACAAATGGTAAAACTACCGTTTGCTCAATGATTGAGCAAATCGCTTTGGAATCAGGATTGAAAGCAAAAGCAGTAGGTAATATAGGGCTTCCAATATTAGATATAAATCAAGTAGAAAACTTAGATCTTTTAATTGTTGAATTATCAAGTTTTCAACTTGAGGTATTAGATAAGGCCAAAATTGACGTAGGCGTAATTCTAAATATCTCAGATGATCATATGGATAGATATGATTCTTTTACAGAATATTTTCAAGCAAAAGAAAAATTGTTTGAAGTATCAAAAATTAATATTATTAATCGAGATGATGAAAAATTAAAAACGTTAAGGTATGCCGCAAATTTTTCTTTTGGTACTTCAGAAGCTCACAATAAGGAAGATTATATTTTGAGAAATAACCATTCTAGTTCTTATGTTGAGAGAGAGGGTGAGCTAACTGTTGAATTAAAAGACTTAAAGCTGATTGGAGAGCATAATAAATTAAATGTTATGGTATCAATTGCATGTATGCGGGCTGCTTTCCCAAAATTTAATAAGTTTAAAATTAATAGCTTAAAAGGTATTAATCATCGATTGGAGTGGGTTAAAAATACTGAAGGAATTGATTTTTATAATGACTCTAAAGCAACCAATGTAAATGCAACAATCACAGCTTTAAAAAGTTTTGATAAGAAAAATATTTTTTTAGTTGCTGGGGGTGATAGTAAGAATCAGATTTTAAAACCTTTAGAAAAATATTTAAAGCAGAAGGTATCAGCTCTTTATTTAATTGGACAGGACGCACATATATTTGAAGAAAACTTTAATTTTATAAATTCACTCAAGATTAAGAATCATAAGGGGATGAAAGAAGCAGTTTTATCAGCTTATGAAGATGCAGCGGCTGGAGATATTGTTCTTCTCTCACCTGCATGCGCAAGCTATGATATGTATAAAAATTATAAAGAACGTGGGAATGAATATAAGTCTATTGTGGAAAAATTATAAGCTATGAAGCTATTTTCTTCTCAAAAAAGTTACAACCTTCCAATTTATGATTACAACTTAATATGGGCAGCTCTTTTACTTTTAGGGATAGGGCTGGTTATGGTGTATTCAGCATCAATTGATGTGGCTGCAGGACAGCAAAAATACCAATACCAACATTATTATTTTTTGGTTAGACAATCGGCATATCTACTAATAGCTTTTATTTGTGGATACATTACCTTCTTAATTCCAGTTTATTTTTGGCAGCGTTGGGCTCCTCATCTTTTCCTTATAGGTTTAATTCTATTAATTTTAGTTCTACTTATTGGCTTAGAAAGAAATGGTAGTCAAAGGTGGCTTTCATTGGGGGTTTTGAATTTGCAACCAACAGAGCTAGTTAAGCTTTTTACAGTTATGTATGCATCTGATTATGTTTTAAGAAAATCAAAGCAAATGAGAACTATTGTTAAAGGATTTTTACCTATGCTGGGTGCGATGATTTTTACCGGAATATTGGTTATTTTAGAGCCAGATCTCGGTGCCCTTATCGTAGTTACTGCAATCGCAATGGGGATACTATTTTTAGGTGGTTTAACTTTAAGAGTTATTCTAAGTTTAGCGATACTAGCCCCATTTGGAGTTTGGATAGCAATAATGCAAGCTCCATATAGACTGAAAAGAATTTTAGCATTTACAGATCCCTGGTCCGCAGAGCATAGATTAGATGGAGGTTATCAACTTACGCAAGCACAGATGGCTTTTGGTAATGGTGAATTATTTGGATTAGGGGTGGGTAATAGTCGCGCAAAGCTTGAATTTTTACCTGAGGCACATACAGATTTTCTTATGGCAATTATTGGTGAAGAATTTGGTTTATTCGGAGTTAGCATTGTTATAAGTTTATTTGCATTTTTAATAATAAGAATGTTTGGCATTGCGAAGGAGTCAATCAAAAATAATAGACATTTTGCAGCGTTAATGGCACAGGGGATAGCTATATGGTTTTCGATTCAATGCACTATTAATATAGCGGTGAATTTAGGATTATTTCCCACCAAAGGGTTGACTCTCCCATTACTTTCTTTTGGTGGTAGTAGTATTTTAGTGAGTATTATTGCAATCGCTATTGTACTTAGAATTGATCATGAAAATAGAAGAAATTTACGAGGTCAACATTATAATAAATAAATTTAAGATTATGGTTTCAGCTGCTGGAACAGCCGGGCATATATATCCTGGTCTTGCTATTGTAGATTATTTTATAAGCAAAGATATTGGTGTTTCATGGGTTGGGACGCCAAGAGGAATGGAAAACGGTTTAGTAGATAAATACAAGATTCCTTTTTATTCGGTAAGTATTTCTGGGGTCAGAGGTAGAGGGGTTTTGCCTTGGCTATACCTACCATTTATTCTTTTTATAGCGATAATTCAGTCTATAAAAGCATTAAGGATTGAAAAACCAAATTTTGTAATAATAATGGGCGGTTATATAGGAATACCAATGGCAATTGCATCTAAACTGCTCGGAATACATTTAATAATTCATGAGCAAAATGCAATACCAGGTTTGGCAAATAAAGTAATTTCTAAGTTTGCTAATAAGATATTTTGTGGATTTGAAAATACCTTAAAAGGAAAAGTAATAGGAAATCCAATAAGAAAATCAATATCTAACATTAGAAACCCTCAGCAAAGATTTAAGAATAAAACAGGGCCCCTCAAAATTCTTATTTTAGGAGGAAGTTTAGGGGCACGTACTTTTAATAGGTTATTACCGAAAATTTTAAATGAATTTAGCTCAAAAGAGAAAATTTCAGTTATTCATCAATCAGGGGAAAAGCATTATGAGGAGTTAGCTAGAACATATTTGAATATAGCGAGTGGTGTTGTAAAAGGCCCGCCCTGGCTTTTAGGAAAAGAAAAATTTATATACGATATTGAGAAAAAATATGAATGGGCTGATATTGTTATTGCTAGATCCGGAGCACTTACTGTTTCAGAATTTATTGAAGCAGGAATTGCGTCAATATTAATACCTTTTCCATATGCTGTTGATAATCATCAATATCATAATGGAAAAATATTAGAAGATAAAAAATCAGCTATCATTATTAATGAGAATGAAATTGAGAAAAAACTTTTACAAATCCTTTTAAAAATAAATAGAAAAGAATGTTTTTTGATGGCGTTAAGAGCACAAAAAAATAAATTAAATTCAAATGTAGCTCATAAAATATATTCATATTGTGAAGAAGAAGATAATGAAAAATAAAATAAAAAATATATATTTTGTAGGTATTGGTGGTTCTGGTATGAGCGGTATTGCTGAAGTTATGCACAACTTAAAGTTTAATGTCCAAGGGTCAGATATTGGTAAATCAGAAATGATCCAACATTTAAAAAAAATAGGCATAAAAGTTTTTGGTAAACATTTAGGAAAAAATATTGATCAAATGGATGTACTTGTTGTTTCAACTGCGGTCTCAAAACAGAACCCTGAAGTTAAAGCCGCAATTGCAAAAAAAATACCAATAATACCTAGGGCTGAAATGCTATCTGAATTGATGAGGTTTAAAAAAGGGATTGCAGTGGCAGGAACTCATGGAAAAACCACAACTACTAGTTTAATCGCATCAATACTTTCAAAAGGAAACCTTGACCCAACATATGTGATTGGCGGTAGACTCAATTCAATGAATACTAATGCAAAACTTGGTAGTGGTGATTTAATAGTTGTTGAAGCTGACGAATCAGATGCATCATTTCTTCACTTAAATCCTGTGAATGCAATAATTACTAACATTGATAACGATCATTTAGGAACGTATCAAAACAAATTTGAAAACCTAAAGCAAGCATATATAAATTTTGCACACCAAGTCCCATTTTATGGGACTATTTTTATATGTGGGGATGACAGGCATGCTAAAGATATTATTTCAAGTATATCCAGACCTGTAGTTACTTATGGTTTAAAAAAAAATGTTGATATTCAAGCTGTAAATATAAGAAACGAAGAAAACAAAGTGCATTTTAAAGTGGTTGATAAAAAATATAAACATAATGAATTTGAGATTACAATCAATTTTCCTGGTGATCACTTTGTAAGGAATAGTCTCGCGGCAATCTCAATAGCTTTGGAATACGGCGTTTCAAAAAAAAATATTCAAAATGCTTTATTAAACTTTGATGGCGTAGCAAGAAGATATGAGATTTATAATAATGTTGCGATAAAGAATAAGACTATTAAAGTTATAGATGATTATGGACATCACCCAACCGAAATTGAAGCAGTTCTAAAGGCCACAAAAAAAGCATTTAAGAATAAGAAAATTAATTTAGTATTTCAACTTCATCGATTTTCAAGAACAAGAGATTGTTACAAAGAATTTATAAGGGTTCTTAAAATCCCAGATAGAATTTTCCTTTTTGATATTTATTCAGCTGGTGAAACTCATCTTAAAGGTATATCAACTAAAGGATTAATGAAGTCATTAAAGCATCCTCAAATGCATTATTTACCTAATTTCCGAAGAGCAAAAAATATCATCTCCGATTTAATTGAAGATGACTCAATTCTTATAATAATGGGAGCTGGTTCGATTGGTAGCTTTACTCAACAAATGATTAAAAAATAAAATATGAATAAAAATACTATTTATCAAAATGTAGAATTAAAAAATTTCAATAGCTGGAAGGTCGGTGGAAAAGCAGAACAATTTTTAATTTGTGGAGACAAAAATTCATTAACATCTTTTATAAAAAATAAAAGAATAAAATCACCAATGACTTTTGTTGGGCTCGGTTCAAATTTACTAATTCGTGATGGAGGAGTTAGAGGAACTGTGGTGATTATGCATGGAGGGTTAAGTGCTATAAATAGAGAGAAAAAATTAATTTATGCGGAAGCTGGAGTAAGTTGTTCAAAATTATCCAAGTTTTCAGCTAAAGAGGGTTTAGCTAATTCAGCTTTCTTCGCAGGGATACCAGGCACCGTTGGTGGAGCATTAGCAATGAATGCAGGATGCTATGGTTCCGAGACTTGGGATTACGTACAAAAGGTATTAATGATTAATATAAATGGCGATCAAGTTGTTAGAAATAAAACAGATTTTAAAATTAATTATAGACAGGTGCAAAATAATATCAGACATGAAAGTTTTCTTGCTGCATGGTTTGACTTTCCAGAAGGTAATAAAGAGGATGCAGAAAATGAAATAAAAAAACTTTTAGTTCATAGAAAAAAAACCCAACCTTTAAACTGGCCTACAGCTGGTTCAACTTTTCGTAACCCTGAAGGTCAATTTGCTGCCAAGCTTATTGAAGATTGTGGACTGAAAGGCTATCATATCGGTGGTGCTCAAATTTCAGAAAAACATGCAAACTTTATAATTAATTTAGGAAATGCTACTGCATTAGATATTGAAAATGTAATAAATTACATCCAAAAAGTTGTTTTTGAAAAAAAAAATATTCAATTACACATGGAGATAAAAATAATTGGAGACCAAGTTGGTAGCTAATAATTTTGGAAAGGTAGCAGTATTAATGGGTGGCACGTCAAATGAAAGAGATATTTCGTTAGAGAGTGGTAAAGCTATTTTGGATGCACTTCATAGAAAAAAAATAGATGCTGAAGCAATTGATCCAATAGATAATAGATTAGAACAATTAAAATTTTTTGATAGAGCTTTTATATGTCTGCATGGTAAAGATGGGGAAGATGGAAAGATCCAAACTTTTCTTGAAACTATAAATCTCCCTTACACAGGAAGTAACATCCTTGCATCAAAGTTGGGCATGGATAAGTTTAAAAGCAAAACGATATGGAAATCTAAAAGCATAAGCACGCCTGATTTTCTTCAGGTTAATGATGCTAGTCAGTTTGAGGAAGTTTCAAAGCTATGTGGATTACCTTTTTTTATTAAACCAGCAAATTCAGGATCGAGTATTGGGATTACAAAGGTAAATAATAGCCAGGAATTTGTTATTGCTTTTGAAACTGCATATAAAATAGATAAAATTGTTATTGCAGAATCTACTGTGATTGGAAAAGAATACACGCTTCCAATTATTCATAATAAACCATACCCAATTATTGAGATTAATACTAAAACAGATTTTTATGATTACGAAGCTAAATATTTAAGGGATGATACTGAATTTATTTGCCCTGCTAATATAATTTTACCTACACTAGAGAAAATTAATATGGAATGTATTGAGGCATTTAATGCAATTGGATGTAATGGGTGGGGTCGTGTAGATTTTATAATTGATCAAAATAATATAATTTATATTATTGAAATAAATACCGTACCTGGTATGACGACTCATAGCCTTGTACCTATGTCTGCAAAATATGCTGGAATTGAATTTGACGATTTAGCAATAATGGTTTTAGAGACATCAAATGATTAAAGCACAAGAGTTAATAAAAAAAGCAACAACTATTGTATATATATTGATTTTTATAACATCAATAATTCTTACGTATCTAATAATGACAAGCGCAAATTTTTCAATAAGTGAGATAGGTATAAAAGGCGAGTATAAAAATATTAATAAGAGCCAAATTGATTTAATTAAGAATAGGTTTATAAAAAAGAATTTTTTTGCATTAAACCTTGAAGAAACGAGAGCTGCTTTTAAGAAGCTTCCTTGGATAAGGGATGTGAGCATTAGAAGAGATTGGAATAAATTTGGATTATTAGTTGAAATTGAATCTCATAAACCAATCGGTAGGTGGGGTAATAGAGGCTTAGTTAACAAACATGGTGAAATATTTAATGCTGCTTATGAAGATAATTTACCATTATTTATTGGTCCAGATGAGTTTGTTGGTGAAATGACAGTAAAATATAACCAAATAAATAAAATTCTTAAGAAAGAATTGATGCAAATTGGTACAATTTCATTGTCAAGTAGATTATCTTGGGAAATTTATACAAATAATCAAATGCGATTTTTTTTAGGTAAAGAAGATCACAATAATTTTATTAAAAAATTAAAATTATTAATAGAGAATTATCAACTTATCTTATCTGAGTCAAAAAGTAGAATCGAGTATGTGGATTTAAGGTATAGAGATGGTTTTGCAGTTAAGAAGTTGAGCGAAAAATTATATAAAATAAATAAAGAAAAAAAGACCGCCCTATGAATAATGTCATACCACCAATATTAAAAAGTAAAAAAGATCAGAAGGATATGATTTTTGCTCTTGATATAGGCACCTCAAAAGTCGTTGTAATAGTTGCTGAGTTACAACCTGATGGTATTTTAAAAATTATTGGAAAAGGTCAGCATGTTTCAAAAGGATTAAAAAAAGGTGTTGTTATTAATATCGAGCAAACAATGCAAGCTATACAGAGAGCTGTTGAGGAAGCAGAATTAATGGCAGATTGTAAGATAACAGAGGTATATACCGGAATTGCTGGAAGTCATATTAAAAGTATTAATTCTCATGGCATGGTAATAATTAAAGATGATGAAGTAACTCAGATGGATGTTGATCAGGTTCGGGAAACTGCGGAAGCAGTCAACCTTCCAACCGATCAAGAAGTTTTACATGTTATAGATCAAGAATATATGGTCGATGATCAACAAGATATAAAACAACCTTTAGAAATGAGTGGTAGTAGGCTAAACGTGAAGGTGCATATTATTTCCGGATCTATAGCAGCCCGTCAAAATATTATTAAGTGTATTAAGCGATGTGGTTTAGAAGTAACACATTTAGTTTTCCAGCCTTTAGCTTCAAGTGAGGCAGTTTTAACTCAAGATGAAAAAGACTTAGGTGTGTGTTTGGTTGATATTGGCGGTGGCACTACAGATATTGCGGTAATTAAGAATGGAGCATTCCAACATACTGCAGTTATTCCAGTTGCTGGAGATCAAATAACTAATGACATTGCTACAGCTTTTCGGACTACAACTCAGTCTGCAGGAGACATTAAAGAAACATATGGGTCTGCTATGCCAAGCTTGGCATCCACGAATGAGATTATTGAAATACCTCTTGTAGATGGCCAAGAACCTAAAAGAATTACTACACAAGCTTTAGCACAGGTTATTGAGCCTAGAATCGAAGAGCTGTTTGAAAAAATACAAAATGAAATAAATAGAAGTCGAATGGGTAGCACCATTGCTTCAGGTATTGTTATTACTGGAGGATCTTCAATGCTAACAGGGATGGTTGAGTTAGGAGAGAAAATATTTGGTATGCCTGTTAGAATCGGAGTGCCTAGAGATATTGATGGGCTTTTGCAGGTTGTAGAAAATCCAAGATATGCTACCGGAGTAGGTTTATTGATTATGGGTAAGAATGATCTACAAAATAATATGCGTAGAGCAGGCTCAGGAAATTCTATCACTCAACTTCTAAAAAAAGCAAAAATGTGGTTTCAGGGAAACTTTTAATGCGATATGGGATAATTTATGTTTGAAGTCGTAGAGGGTAAGAAACAAAAAGCCATTATTAAAGTTATGGGTGTCGGTGGTTGCGGAGGAAATGCTGTTGACTATATGATTGAAAAGAATGTTATGGGTGTTGAATTTATATGCGCAAATACCGATCTTCAATCATTAAAGAAAAGTCAAGCAAATACCATTGTCCAGATTGGAGAGATACTTACTCAAGGTCTCGGTGCTGGGGCAAGACCAGATAAAGGAAAACAGGCTGCTTTAGATGATAAAGATAAAATAATTGAGGCTCTCGAGGGAGCAGACATGCTTTTTATTGCAGCTGGAATGGGTGGTGGAACCGGAACTGGGGCAACTCCTGTTATAGCTCAAATTGCTAAAGAGCTAGGTATTTTAACAGTTGCTGTTGTAACGAAACCTTTCAATTTTGAAGGGAGAAGAGTTCAGGTTGCTAATGAGGGAATTGACGAACTTGTAAATCATGTCGATTCCCTTATTACAATACCGAATGAAAAATTAATGGGGGTTTTAGGTCCAGATGTAACTTTTGTGGATGCATTTGGAGCTGCAAATGATGTTTTATATAGTGCAGTGTCAGGAATTGTTGAAATTATAAATAACCCAGGATTGATTAACGTAGATTTTGCAGACGTTAAAACAGTTATGAGTGAGATGGGTATGGCAATGATAGGATCAGGAACTGCAGAGGGATCAGATAGGGCAGCTATTGCTACAAAACAAGTTGTTGCATGCCCTTTATTAGAAGATGTTAATCTCAACAATGCTAAAGGAATGTTGGTTAATATCTCTGCTAGCAGTGATTTTAAAATGAAAGAATATCACGAAGTGATGAATATAATTAAACAATATGCAGCAGAAAATGCACATGTAATAGTTGGAAATGTAATAGATGATGCAATGGGTAATAGTATTAGAGTTACTATGGTTGCTACTGGGTTAGCCTATTTAAAAGAAGAAGAAAAAATAAATATGGTAAATAATCCAGATAATAAGAATGCCGAAGTTATACGTGAGTTCGTTTACAACCCAGATACAGAGTTAGACGTTGCCGATAAAGAGATGCAAGAAATAATAGAGGGCGATGATAGAGGTAATCCAAATGTATTTGGATCAAATACATTTGAAGAAAATGGATCTAATGATTTACCAAGATCAGACGAGGAAGAGTACGATATTCCAACTTATATGAGAAGAAAAAAATAAATGATTTTTCAGAGGTCAATAAAAGATAAAGTAAGTGCTGTTGGTGTAGGTCTTCATTCAGGAAAAAAAGTTCGAATTACATTAAAATCAGCCAAAGTAAATAGCGGAATAATTTTTAAAAGGACAGATACTAATGTCCCAATAGAAATAAAAATTGAACCACAAGCAATAAAAGAAACTCGGCTATCATCAACAATTGGTAAAGGTAAATATAAAATTTCTACAATTGAGCATTTAATGTCTGCTTTATCTGCCTCAGGAATTGATAATATTATAATTGAAGTTGATGGCTCCGAAATACCAATTATGGATGGAAGCTCAATTTCATTTGTATATTTAATAAAGTCAGCAGTAGTTATTGAACAATCAGAATTGAAGAAATTTACTGTAATTAAAGATGTAATTAAAGTTGAAGATGGAGAAAAGTTTGCCAAATTTGAACCTTACAAAGGCTTCTTGGTTGATTTTACAATTGATTTTCCGCACCCATCATTCAGAGAGGAAGATAGTCGAGTTGAGATAGATTTCTTTAAAGATTCTTATGTAAACCATATTAGTCGCGCAAGGACATTTGGATTTATGCAGGAAGTGGAATATTTAAGATCTAATGGTTTGGCTCGCGGCGGCTCATTGGATAATGCAATTGTTTTAGATGAGTATAAGATTTTAAATGATGAAGGATTAAGATATTCAGATGAGTTTGTTCGGCATAAAATTTTAGATGCAATAGGTGATTTATATATGCTTGGTATGCCTATTATTGGAAAATTTGTAGCATACAAATCTGGACATGAACTTAATAATAGATTACTTAGGTTAATGTTAAAGCAAAAATCAAAGTGGGCAGTAGAGTATTTAGATCTGCAAGATGATAAAACGGCTGCATTAGCAAGTGCTTATGCTAAAGATAAAAATGACTTTGATATTAAGCAATTAGAGCCACTACGATGATATTTATTAAATTAAGTATTTTTATATTATGTATATTCATTGCATTGATGGCAGGCTGTTTTCTTTTTACAAGAAATGAAAAGTATTTATTTTTAGCTAAAGATGCGATTAAGTATTTAATTTCTTTGGCACTCATTATTGTAATAATTTATTTTTCTCTAAGATATTTACATCTATAGACCAATGAAGGTAATCTCCATATTTGGTGGCACTGGATTTATTGGAACTGAATTAATTAATCAGTTACATAAAATACCTGTTGAAATTCGTTTATTTACCCGAAAAAAAAATAAAGTAAATCATTTAAAACCTTTCCTTAGAGTTAAAATAATAGAAATTTCTTCAAATGATTCTTTACAAAATGACCTTAAAGGCACAGATATCATAATAAATCTTGTAGGTATTTTGCATGAAAGCAATGCTGTTAAATTTTCAACGGCACATGAAGATTTTGTAACTAAACTAATAAATTTGGCTTTAAAACAAAAAATAAAAAGATTTGTTCATTTAAGTGCATTAGGCTCAAGTAAAAAATCGTTAAGTAGATATTTGTATTCAAAATACCAGACAGAACTTGTTATTAAAAATAAATTTAGGTTACATGATTGGACAATACTAAGACCTTCGATAGTATTTGGTCGTAATGATAAATTTATTAATTTATTCAAAAATCTAGTCCGTTTTTTACCTGTAATATTTTTAGTATCACCAAGAGCTGAGTTTCAACCTATTTACGTAAAAGATCTAGTAGATATAATAATAAAATGTATTAGTGATAAAAAAACATATAAGAAGGTTTTTAATTTAGGTGGCCCTAAGAAATTTACTTTTTATGAGATTATTAAATTGATAACTAAATGTGATAAAAAGTGCAATATTATTATTGGTTTAAATAAGGCAATGTCACATATATTCGTTAGATTATTAATGTTATCCCCAGTAAAAATTATTACAACAGATAATTTAAAGTCTATGGAGACTAGCAACACAGTGAGGGTTAATCATTCATATAACTTTAAGAGTTCCCTTAAAGAATTAAGCACTTATTTAATTAATTACAAAAAATATTAATATATGAAAATCTATTTAGTTGGTGGTGCTGTCAGAGATAAAATATTAGGTTTACCAGTAAATGATAAAGATTATTTGGTCGTGGGAAGTACTCCTGATGAAATGGTTAAATTAGGCTACAAACCAATTGGAAAAAATTTCCCCGTATTTCTGCACCCTAAAACTAAAGAAGAGTATGCACTTGCAAGAACAGAGAGAAAAATTGGTAAGGGCTATCATGGTTTCAAATTTTATACATCACCTGATGTAACCCTTGAAGAAGATCTTAAAAGAAGAGACATTACTATAAATGCAATAGCCGAAGACGAGGATGGAAATATTTATGATCCATTCAATGGAAAAGATGATATTAAAAATAAAA
>MDTF01000097.1_pt1 | contig 20069 bp, 14 predicted proteins | sample 811191 | NCBI WGS metagenome assembly MDTF01 (sample SAMN05326649, study PRJNA326480) | marine metagenome | isolation source: seawater | place: Southern Ocean | collected 2011
ACTTAACAACCGTCCAAGGAAATGTTTGGACTTTAAGACCCCTAATCAAGTATTGTTTGGGATTAACCCACCGATTGCACTAGCTAGTTGAATCCGCGGACAGTTAAACAGATTAATAACCAAGTTACACGCCCACGCTATGTAATAAAAGCTTTAGGGTCTACTTAGTGATCAGGTTTATTAGACATAATGCCTAACTCGTCCCACATGTGATCTACGCGTTGCTTAACGGACTCATCCATCGTAATGGTACGGCCCCACTCACGGGTCGTTTCACCTTCCCATTTATGCGTAGCATCCATACCCATTTTTGAGCCTAAGCCCGACACAGGTGAAGCAAAGTCTAGATAATCAATGGGTGTATTTTCTACCAGCATAGTATCTCTGACTGGATCCATGCGCGTAGTCATAGCCCAAATTACATCCTTCCAATCACGGGCGTTGATATCATCGTCGGTCACAATGACAAACTTAGTGTACATAAATTGGCGTAAAAATGACCAAACACCCATCATCACGCGTTTGGCATGGCCTGGGTATTGCTTCTTTATAGTCACTATAGCCATACGATAAGAGCAGCCTTCTGGCGGCAAGTAAAAATCAGTGATTTCAGGGAACTGTTTTTGCAAAAGAGGCACAAAGACTTCGTTTAACGCCACGCCCAATATAGCTGGCTCATCTGGTGGACGGCCCGTATAGGTACTGTGATAAATAGGATCTTTACGGTGGGTGATACGGATCACAGTAAATACTGGAAAGCTGTCGACTTCGTTGTAATAACCCGTGTGGTCTCCAAAGGGGCCCTCGTCTGCCATATCATCTGGGGCAATATAACCTTCTAGAATATATTCGGCACTCGCAGGCACTTGCAGGTCATTGGTCAGACAATTAGCGACTTCTGTTTTACTTCCACGTAACAGCCCTGCAAAAGCGTATTCGCTCAAAGTATCTGGAACTGGCGTAACGGCGCCTAAGATAGTGGCTGGGTCTGCACCTAAAGCCACTGACACTGGAAAGTTCTCCCCAGGGTAGGCAAGCTTCCATTCCCGAAAGTCTAACGCACCGCCGCGATGAGATAGCCAGCGCACGATTAAACGGTTTTTACCTATCACCTGTTGGCGGTAGATCCCTAAGTTTTGGCGTTGTTTATTGGGCCCCCGAGTAATGACCAAGGGCCAAGTAATTAATGGCCCTGCATCATCTGGCCAGCTGGTTTGAATAGGTAATTTACTGAGGTCTACCTCATCACCACTCATTACGTATTGCTGACAAGGTGGCTTACTAATGAGCTTAGGGCTCATGCTCAGGACTTTTTTGTAAAGCGGCAGTTTGTCTAAAGCGTCTTTAAAACCTTTAGGTGGCTCCGGTTCTTTCAAGGTGGCTAAAAGATGGCCTATATCGCGCAGGCTTTCGACACTTTCAGCACCCATACCCAGCGCCACTCGTTTAGGGGTGCCAAACAAATTCGCTAACACGGGAGTGTCATAGCCCTTAGGGTTATCAAATAATAAGGCAGGCCCTTCTGCGCGCAAAGTGCGGTCGCAGATTTCGGTCATTTCAAGGTAGGGATCGACTTCTTTTTTAATACGCTTGAGTTCACCTTGAGCCTCTAGGCTAGCGATGAAATCGCGTAAGTCTTTATATTTCATGGTTGTTACCTACGCGCTGGGTATACACAAGTGAGTTACTTGCGCTTCATAGACATAAAGAACTCTTCATTAGTCTTAGCGCCTTTAAGTTTATCCAATAAGAACTCAGTAGCTTGACCGTCTTCCATTGGGTCTAATAACTTGCGCAAAATCCACATGCGTTGCAGTTCGTCATCGCGGGTCAGCAATTCTTCCCGACGCGTTGATGACTTGCGAATGTTAATCGCGGGGAATACCCTTCGCTCGGCGATCTTACGGTCTAAATGAATTTCTGAGTTACCCGTACCTTTGAATTCTTCGAAGATCACTTCGTCCATTTTGGACCCAGTTTCAGTTAGAGCGGTGGCAATAATGGTTAAGCTACCACCTTCTTCGATATTTCGTGCAGCACCAAAGAAACGCTTAGGGCGCTCTAGCGCATGGGCATCAACACCACCAGTGAGCACCTTACCCGATGATGGGATAACGGTGTTGTATGCCCGCGCAAGGCGAGTAATGGAGTCTAGCAAAATAATTACATCTTTTTTATGCTCAACCAAACGCTTGGCTTTTTCTACCACCATTTCTGCTACTTGAACATGCCGAGAAGGTGGCTCATCAAAGGTACTGGCAACCACTTCACCGCGCACTGAACGCTTCATATCGGTGACTTCTTCTGGCCGCTCGTCAATAAGTAATACAATCAGGTGGCAATCTGGGTTATTACGCGTAATTGAATGCGCAATATTCTGCAACATCAAAGTTTTACCCGCCTTTGGAGGCGACACGATTAAAGCGCGTTGGCCTTTGCCCATGGGGGCCGTTAGATCAATTATACGCGCCGTTAGGTCTTCACTAGAGCCATTACCAAGCTCCATAGTCAAACGTTCTGTAGGGAACAAAGGTGTTAGATTTTCAAATAACATCTTATGTTTGGCTTGCTCTGGTGACCCGTAGTTAATGCTACTAACTTTAAGCAACGCAAAATAACGTTCACCATCTTTGGGTGGGCGTATTTTACCGTCTATACTGTCTCCAGTGCGCAAACTAAAACGACGTATCTGGCTTGGCGACACATAAATGTCATCTGGCCCAGCTAAGTAAGAGGCGTCTGCTGAACGCAAAAAGCCGAAGCCATCTTGCAAAATTTCCAATACACCTTGACCGAAAATGTCTTCACCACTTTTGGCGTGACGTTTAAGAATGCTAAAAATGCAATCTTGTTTACGGGACCTAGCAATGTTATCAAGGCCCATGCCTTGGGCAATTTCGACCAGTTCGGGCATGGTTTTGGTTTTTAATTCAGTTAGATTCATAAGTAGAGGCGCGCCAGTGCGCTAGGAGAATAAATAAAGTTAGTGGAATAGTTAGGCTAAGTTAGCCAGTCAAAATCCTGCTGGAAAGACAGAAAGTCATACGGGATTCTTATTATTTTGTATCAAGCAGCGTCAAGTGTCAACGTTAAAATACGCTGGCTAGGCGATAATGCTCTATAGCCACCTCAATATGCCCTAGTTTATGCTGCAAACGAGCCATTTCGGCGTGGGCTTCTTTGCTGGCCTGTAAGGAAATACTGGCTTTTAAATAGTCTTGGGCCTTACCCCACAGTTCTAAGCGTCTGCACAGACGTCCAAGGGTAAGCTGCAAGGCAGCACTATCCTTTGCTATAGTCTGCCAGGCCTCTGCCTTGGCCAAGCTATGCTGCAAATCTGCTAAGGGTAAGTGTGCATAAGCAAGCACTAGCTCGTCTAACCACAAAAGCGTGAGCGCTTGTTCTATAAAAGCTTGCGTATATTGAGCCACATCGCCTTCAGCACGAGCCATGGCTTCAGCGTAAGCAACAATACTTGGGCCGTGGTTAGTAATACTTGGAGGGGCTTTTTTCCACAGCGCCTTGAGTTCTTCTAGACCACTCGCTGCTGCACTAGCACCTTGGCTACGACTGGCCCTAAAGGCGCGCCCATAAGCGAGTTGTTGTTGCTGCGTTAACTGCTCTTCGCCCAGCTGCTTCGCCTGCCCTACCACCAGCAATAGCTGCATAAGTTCTGACCACATAGCCAAACGCTGCAACAAGTCTAATAATAACTGATTCGCTTCAGCGTGCTGGGGACTTAGTTTATGCAAGCTTTGTAATGGCGCCAGAGCAGCTTCGTCGTCACCTTGATAAAGACAAATTTGGGCTAGTTCTAAGTGCGCTAACTGCTGTGCACCAGGGAACTCTAGCACCAGCTTATCTAACACTAACTGCGCAGCTTTAATTTTTCCTTGCCTACCTAATGCCCGAGCCAGTGCAGGTAAAACAACCATCGGCTGGCTGGTATTAGGTGCAAGTTCACCAAGCTTTTTTTCTGCCCGTAAATTTTGGCCATCAGCCAAGGCCAATAGACCCTGGCGAGTTTGTAACCGCATACGCTTAATACGGCTAGTTTGCTGCCAGTCACCAAGCACCCGAAAGGGTAAATTTAAAACCATGATGAAACGCAGGCTAAAAGACACAAGAACAAACGCTAGCATCATGCTAAACAGCAACACCCACAAGCTCATTTGTACGCTGGTGTCGCCCCAGGCTATGAGCACATAACCTGGGTCTAGATGAATTAAAGTGCCTAAACCAGCGCCAGCTAGCAGTACCAATATTATCGTAAGAATTAACAAGAGCATGTTTTATTCTCCCACCAAAGGCTCAGCTGGGCCAGCGTGTAAGGCTGCAATAAAGCCTTGCAAGGTCACTAGAGAACCACTGATATTGGGGATGCTCGCCATTACCTTGACCTCATCAAGCGTATCAATTTGGCTATGCATGGCTTGGACTACACGATCGGTAGGCCGATAATATTGAGCTAAAAGTTGCTTCACCGCCACTAACGATTGGTCATAGATAGTTTGTTGGCGGCGCAGCAGAGCCACTTGGGTTTGACTCACTACCATCTCAATACGCATGCGCACTAACAATTCACCTGCAGGAGTCAGTAGCTGCTGATCTTCTTGGGTGCGCGACTGCACCTTAACTAACTGCTTTAACTCATTCCAACCACTAAAACCTGTCTGTTTAGTGCCTCGCCAAGCAGACTGCGCCCAGGTCTCGCCTTCGGCTGGCAAGTCTACAGCGCTAGTTTCAAGCGTATCTAAAGGCGCTTTCGGGTTCATTAGGGAATTACTTTGAGGTGGTAAAAAAGTCAGCTCAGATGCTAAACCAGACAGCGCCGCAAGACTCGCATATACACCTTCGACATCAATACTAGGCACCAATGTAAGCGCTACTAAATCTTCAGCAATGGCGCGTCTAACCCCATAGGTGCCCACCTGTTTACTGTCTCTAATAATAACATCCGCAGCTTGAAGCAATGCCACTGCAGACTCACTGGCTTGTTCCATAGCTAGACGCTGATTGGCTAGGCGCAGCAAATATTCCGCTTCTGCCAACTCCCACTTAGGCAATACCTGACCTTTGTCTAGTTGGCTTTTAGCCATGGCTTCTAACGCCCTTACTAAGGCCTTATCCATGCGCGTTTGGTCATCTTTTAAGGCGTCTTGTTGGGCACTTACAAGGCGCAGCTGGGCATCACTTGTAAGGCTTAACTGGTCTAACTTTAGCACCAAGGATTGCTGTTGCTGCTGCCAATATTGTAAGTTTTCTGATTGCCCAGTTTGGTCTGTAGTGAGGGCTGCTCGTTGCGTCTGTGCTTGCCATTGCCAGTAGCCTAAACTAGCCACCATAAGCATTAATAAGATTATCAATAGCCACAATAAGCCGATTTTAGTTGGCATTGCAGCATGTGCTTTGGTCACTTTAGCGCGGTCTGCTGGCTTGGATACTTTGGGAGCCTTACCTGACTCCGCAGCTTTAGTTGGGGGCTGGGTCTGCGTAGCTTTGGCACCGCTAACGGCCTCGGCACCAGATAATGTTTGTGAAGTTACCTTGTCAGGCACGATTTTATTGGCTTCGTTATGGTCTTTTGTCACTGCTTCAGCATCCTTTATCAGCCGTCTCATAGCCAAGCTATTATTAAGCTTGAAACCCCATGGTACAGTTTATTTACGCACTTATATGTTTATTTTCTGCAATAAAGTATCGCACATTGCTTGATTGTTAGCACTATCGCTGGTGAGTAAAGCTTGGTAGCCTAAAATTCGGGCCTGTTCTGCCACTCTGGCACTAGGCAAGACTAGCAGTGTGGTTTGTTTGTCACACCAGCCCTGATGCCCTAACAATAGATCAAAATTAACTAAAGTTTCACCACTTTGCAATATTACGGCTTGGGGTGCAAATTGACCCACACCCAATAACTGCTCAGACTTAATTTCTGGCCTTTTACGCTGATAACATTGAGCATAGCTTACTCTCGCACCCGCAGCCATAAGGGCCTCAGAAAGAGTTTCTCTGCCACCACAACCGCGTACAATCAACACCTTGTCATGGCTTTTGATGAGTGGCCATAGGACCGCCAACAGGGCTTCGCTTGTGTCACCCGAGTGAGACCGACGGGCCTCAATCCCAGCGCTCATTAACTGGGTTTGGGTCGCTTCGCCCATAGCCCACCAGCAGACCCCAAGGGGCCACTGAGGCCAATAATCTTCCACCAGATCCAGCCAATGCTGTACCGCATTAGCGCTAATCACAAGAATATGATCAAAGCTGTCTAGGTCCATGGCCCACTGCTTATTTTGCAAACCTTCCTCTGACTGAGGGTCCAGGGCCGCAATCTGCAAACAAGGCAGATGGTATACCCCAAGCTTATACTCACGCAGTAAGCCAGCCATGGCTTTACCCTGCGCCGCTGGTCGGGTCACTAAAACCCTCATGGCTGTCATCGATTATCTACTGCGCAGCATAAATAGCTTGCAGAACTTTACCTGCACCCTGCGCCAAAAGGTCTTTTGCAGCACTAATTCCTAAACTTTCAGCATCCAAGCGTGAGCCTCTGATTTGGGTGGTGAGTATACGGCTACCGTACACTTCACCCACCAAACCCCGCAACCACAGCTGATCTCCTTCTAACTCAGCAAAACAGGCAATGGGCACCTGACAACCGCCTTCTAAATGCTTATTGAGGGCGCGCTCAGCAAGCACCCGGTCGGCCGAATCAGCATGGTGCAATGGCGCCAGCAAGGCCATGGTGGAGGCGTCATTTAAGCGACACTCTACTCCCACAGCACCCTGGCCACTGGCGGGCAGACATTGCTCGTCCGTTAAACGTGATTTTATGCGGTGCTCAAACTCAAGGCGCATTAAACCTGCGCTGGCAAGAATAATGGCATCATAATTGCCTGCGTCTAGCTTCGCCAAACGAGTATTAACGTTGCCCCGTAAATCTAATAATTGTAGGTCCGGACGCAGGGCTTTAATTTGTAACTGGCGGCGTAAGCTAGACGTGCCCACCCTAGCCCCTTGAGGCAATTGGTCTAGATTATTAAAGTGATTGCTCACAAACGCATCGCTAGGGTCTTCTCTTTCGCAGATGATTGAGAGTCCTAAGCCTGCTGGAAACTCCATGGGGACATCTTTCATAGAATGCACCGCAATATCTGCGCGGCCCTCCAACATAGCCTGCTCTAACTCTTTCACAAACAAACCTTTGCCTCCCACTTTAGCAAGCGGTACATCAAGAATTTTGTCGCCCTTAGTCTTCATGGCCAACAGTTGTATATTGATTCCTGGGTGATGACGCTCTAGTTCTGCTTTAATAAAGTTGGCCTGCCAAAGGGCTAATTGGCTTTGGCGTGTGGCGATGCGAAGGGTGACCATAGGATACAATAGCTACTTCAACGTTAATTTAAACCCTAGTGTAACAAAAGCCCTGCTTTAGACGCCATGATTATGCTGTTTTATTGATCAGTAATAGGTAAAATAAGGTTTCAGCAGCCTGTATACTTGTCAAGATCAGCCTTATGTCTAACGATTTACCCTTTAATACCGAAAATCCACGCCGCATTCGTAGTTTTGTAAAACGTGCGGGCCGCATGACTCCATCTCAAGAGCACGCCCTAGAAAATTTCTGGGTGCGATATGGCCTAGATCTTAATCAGGGTGCTTTAGATTTTTCAAAGGTGTTCGGTAACCAGCATCCTGTGATTATGGAAATTGGTTTTGGCATGGGCGATTCTCTTTCTACCATGGCCGCCACGATGCCAGAAAATAACTACATTGGCATTGAAGTACATCGCCCAGGTGTGGGCCGGCTACTTAACAACCTTGCCAGCCAAAACCTAAACAACGTAAGGGTGTTTTGTGATGATGCTATTGAAGTCATGGCCCAATGCATTACTGACGGCAGCTTAGGGGGTGTGCAGCTCTTCTTTCCAGACCCGTGGCACAAAAAGAAACACAACAAACGCCGCATTGTGCAAGCTCAATTTGCCCAAGACATTCGCCAAAAGCTGAGTCTTGGAGGCGTATTTCACATGGCAACAGATTGGCAACCTTATGCAGAACACATGATGGAAGTCATGGAGCCTGCCGAAGGTTACAGCAACCAAGCAGGCAGTGAACTCTATTCACCCCAGCCAGATTTTCGCCCCAGCACTAAGTTCCAGCGCCGCGGCGAAGGCAAAGGCCACGGGATATGGGATTTAATGTATCAAAAAACAGCTAATCAAATACGCTTTTAAGTGACACAAAGCTGGCCTCTCATCATCGACTAATGGGCCAATCAGCTGCGTCCACTGAATCAAGTGCAGCGTCATATTGGTCACCACCCCAATGTTTAATAAAGCGACCTTTGGGGTCGTATATTTGAGTTTGTTTAGCTAAGTCAAAGCGCCGGTGGCCACGTGTGTCCGCGCCAACACCGGCCAGATACTGCCAATTGCCCCAGTTAGAGGCCACATCAAAGTCGATCAACTGCTGTTCCATGTAGGCCGCACCATAGGGCCAATTGAGTCCTAACTCATGCACAAAACAACTGGCCACTAGCTGGCGTCCGCGATTACTCATATAGCCGCTGCTATTGAGCTGTTTCATACAAGCATTAACAATGGGGTAGGGCGTATTACCACGACACCACTTTTGAAATCTTTCAGGATAAAAACTGGTGTTAGGCTTACTGGCTTTAATACCACTCAAGTTAAATAATTGCTTGCCATGCCGATGAGCATAAAACTGATAATATTCGCGCCACAAGAGCTCAAAGTAAATCCAGTAGGTTGAATCATTCGCCCCTATGCTGTGTTCATAGTTGCGCAGCGAACGCACAAGTTGGCGCACCGATAAACTACCATTGGCAAGCCATGGCGAAAACTTGGTTGAATAATCCATACCATCAAGGCCATTACGAGTATCTTTATAGCTACTGGCTAGCTTAGACTGAAAGTAACGCTCTGAGTGCGTAAGCCCATGTTGTTCGCCTCCTTCAAACAAGGGCGCATGCACAGGCGGGTGTGTTGGCCGTGGCCATGGCGTAGGTGATACTGGGCTGGGTGGTAAGCTTGTTAATGCTGCTAGTGGGGCTTTGATGTCCAGAGGCTCCACTAGTTTGCGAAACTTGGTGAAACTATCAGGCAAGTCACTCAGCTGGAATGGCAATTCAGATTGATCAAATAGGGTGTGGCTTGGGGTTCGCTTAAACACGATAAAAGGATATTGTTTAAGCAAGCGCTTCCAAGTTTGCTGCCCGTAATAGTCCGCACTTTCACTGCAATAAATGCGCCCAATATTATGTTGAGTGATGAGCTGAGGAATAATATCCAAAACCAGCTCACTCGTAACAATAAGTTGCTGACCCAACTGCTCAAGGCTGTGGTGCAAATCTGACAGTGATTGCTGCAAAAACTGCTGCCTATGAGGCGATAGATTACTCGGTGCTCGCAAGCTTGAAGGCGGTTGTTTGGGTTCAAGACAGTAGATGCAGATTAGTTGATCAACCTCAGCAGCGGCCAGTGCTAAGGCTGGGTTGTCATGCAAGCGTAAATCATTTTTAAACAAAAAGAGGCCAACCTGATGGGGCATTGATACTCACCTTTTAATAAAGCTTGGGTCATTAACTACTGCTTAGCTTAGACGCACTCAGTGTGAACTGACACAAACAATTGCAGAATTCAGAAAAAATATAATTTTACCAGACTCTGTGTGGGTCACAATAGCTTCCTCACCCCAGCTTCGTAAACATAGGCTTTTTTTGCCAACCCAAATGCAGCTACTTGCAACTTTACCTCCACCGCTACCCAATTTAACAACTAAGGGTTTGGCCAGCCAAAAGCGCTTTAGCCTCGACTGAAGGCGTGTGTAGGGGTAGCATAGCTAAGTATCAAACTCTTTTTAATGGTGTTCTTACTGATGACTCCTGCGATTGATCAACTGACTAGTTTGGCTGTACCCCATAAGGTTCACCAATACACCCATGACCCAGCGGCGATTTCATACGGCAAAGAAGCCGCCGAAAAACTGGCAGTGGTAGCCCGCAGGGTGTTTAAAACACTGGTAGTTGATGCGGGCAATAACACTCTAGCGGTTGCAGTTCTGCCAGTTGATCAACAGCTAAACTTGAAGCTTATGGCTAAGGCCATGGGGGTAAAAAAGATATCCATGGCAAATATGGCGGCGGTGCGTCGCAGCACGGGTTATATTCTGGGTGAAGTCAGTCCTATGGGACAAAAGCGCGCACTAACTACAGTCATTGATGACACGGCTGGAAGCTATGAGAGCATCTATGTAAGTGGTGGCCACAGAGGTTTAGAGATTGAGCTAAGAGCCAGTGATTTAGCCATGGTAACCCATGGCCTGTTGGCAGTGATTACCTAACCATTGAGGCCAACTCAAACTAAATGCACAGCCTTGGTCTGTCATAACTAATCACTAAAAGTCACATAGTTAGAGGCTAAATCCACTACCTGTGCACTCATAGCCGCTGAGGTGATGCACATGTCAATAAGGCCCTGCACTATCAGATTGCTAAGCTCTTGCTTTTGCTGTGCCGAACGGCCTGCCAAAATATGGGATGTAGCGTGGATAAAGCGGTCCGAACCTGTGCCTGCAAGGTGATGGTCGTAACCTGTGCAACGCACCTTGATATGATCTGTATCAAATAAACCAGATCTTACATGGGCCTCAAACACACAACGTAACAACTTATCTGGGGTTACGCTGCTGCTTAATTGGTTAGAAATTTCTATTACGCAATGAGGCATATTAGCTTCCTGAAGAATTTTTTATTGAGTGGTATTGGGCACTTTGATCATGCACTGCATCAACAAATATCTTAGCACTTTGCGGGTCTACAAATTGATGAATACCATGACCTAGGTTAAATACATGACCCTCATTATTGCCAAAATCGGCCAAAATACGCCCCACTTCAGCTTCTATGGTGGGAGCATCCGCATATAAAACACTAGGATCCATATTGCCCTGCAAGGCCACCTTGTCACCCACGCGATTGCGAGCTTCGCTCACTTCTATAGTCCAATCTAAGCCCAGCGCATCTGCTCCAGTGTCGGCCATCTGCTCTAGCCACTGACCACCATTTTTAGTAAACAGGATAACCGGCACAACTCGACCTTCAGATTCATGGGTTAGGCCATTAACAATGCGCTGCATATAATCTAACGAAAAAGCCTGATAACAAGGCCAACTCAACACCCCACCCCAAGTATCAAAAATTTGTACCGCTTGAGCACCCGCTGCTATTTGAGCGTTTAAGTAGGCAATGACCGAATCAGCCAAAACACTCAACACTTGGTGTAACAACTCTGGGGAGGCATACATCATGCCTTTAATGTGACGAAAGTCTTTACTGGAGCCACCTTCGATCATGTAAGTAGCTAGAGTCCATGGGCTTCCCGAAAAGCCAATTAGCGGTAAGTCACCTGATAAGGCACCACGGATAGTACTCACAGCATTCATCACGTAGCCAAGATCAGCATCCATGTCAGGCACTTTAAGGGCTGCAACATCAGCTTCAGTGCGCACTGGCTTTTCAAACTTAGGGCCTTCGCCAGTCTCAAAATATAAGCCTAGGCCCATTGCATCGGGCACTGTGAGGATATCTGAGAACAAAATAGCTGCGTCTAGATCATATCGACGCAAGGGTTGCAGGGTGACTTCACAAGCAAAGTCAGCATTTTTACAAAGGCTCAGAAAATCGCCAGCTTCGGCCCTTAACGCACGGTATTCTGGCAGATAACGACCTGCTTGACGCATCATCCATACAGGAGTTACATCAACAGGCTGGCCCATAAGAGCGCACAAAAAGCGGTCGTTTTTTAGTTCAGGTTTGGAAGCAGTCATGAGGGCAGTAGGGTCTTAAAGCAAGATGATAATCATGGGCCTTATGATATAGATGACCTGCCTAATTGTCACGACTTGTGGCAACTAAGCAGGCTTTAAGCCACTTATAAGCAGATTTTTATGCGTCTTGTTAAACCTGTAGATAGTCTAAAATACCATCTGCAGCTCTTCGTCCCTCATCAATCGCTGTTACTACTAGGTCAGAACCACGTACCATGTCACCGCCTGCAAAAATTTTAGCATTGGTGGTTTGAAAGGCGTAGGTTTGAGCTGCTAGATCAGAGCTACGCGGCACTTGAACTCGGTCTAGGGCATCTAACTCGATGCCTGCATCGGCCATCCAAGGGGTAGGGTTTGGGCTAAATCCAAAGGCCACAATGACTGCGTCTGCAGCTACAATTTCTTCACTGCCTTCCACTATCACTGGACGGCTACGGCCGTTCTCATCAGCCTCACCCAGCCTAGTTGTAACCAGTTTAATACCTATCACTTTACCGTTTTCTCCCATAATTTCAACCGGTGAGCGGTTGAATAAGAACTGCACACCTTCTTCTTTAGAGTTAGCCACTTCCTTAAAAGAGCCTGGCATATTTACCTCGTCACGACGATAGGCACAATAAACATCAGCAGCAGCTTGGCGAATGGCTGTACGATTACAGTCCATAGCAGTGTCGCCACCGCCTAGAACCATAACTTGCTTACCTTTTAAGTCAATAAAATCGGCCACATCCTTTTCAAACCCCATGCGGCGATTAATGTTTGAAATTAAGTAAGGCAAGGCCTCATGCACGCCTTCTAGGTCTTCTCCTGGGAATCCTCCACGCATGGATTTATAAGTGCCCATACCCATAAATACTGCATCGTATTCCCCCATCAGTTGGTCTAGGCTAAGGTCTTTGCCTATTTCCACGTTCAGTTTAAAATCGATACCCATGCTTTCAAAAATTTCTCGTCGTTTAGCCATAACTGGCTTTTCTAGCTTAAATTCTGGGATACCAAAAGTTAACAAACCTCCAATTTCGGGATAACTATCAAAAACTACAGCAGAAACCCCCCCACGGGCTAAAACATCTGCACAAGCCAGACCTGCAGGGCCTGCGCCTATAACCGCCACTTTTTTACCCGTCGCAACAACATGACTAAGATCTGGCGTCCAGCCCATAGCGAAGGCTGTGTCAGTAATATATTTTTCTACCGAGCCAATAGTAACTGCACCAAAACCATCATTGAGCGTACAGGCGCCCTCACATAATCTATCTTGCGGGCACACACGGCCACAGACTTCAGGCATGGAGTTAGTTTGATGGCACAGCTCTACTGCTTCTAAAATATTGCCTTCAGAAACCAGCTTTAACCAGTTGGGAATATAGTTGTGCACTGGGCACTTCCATTCACAATAGGGGTTGCCGCACTCTAAACATCGATGTGCCTGAGGCTTAGCCTCTACCTCGGTATAAGGTTGGTAGATTTCAGCGAACTGGCGTTTGCGCAAATCATGGTGAACCTTTGCCGGATCTTGACGGCCTACGTCGATGTATTGAAAATGGTTGTCTAATCTTTGAGCCATGGGAGCCTCGTATACTTACTAATGAGTTGGTAAAAACTTAGATTTATTCTGTCTTAGTTCGCGTATTTGCCATCAACTGCTGTAAATTCGCCGCTTTAGGTTTAACTAACCAGAACTTGCTCACATAGTCTTCAAAATGTTTGCTTAACTCTTTACCCCAGCAGCTGCCCGTGGCCTTAGAGAACTCATCCAACACGCCACGCAAATAACTGCGGTACTCTTCCATGTGTTCTCCACGAATACGGTGGATTTCCACCAACTCGCTGCTGTACTTGTCGACAAAGGTTCGGTCTACGTCTAATACGTAAGCAAAACCACCGGTCATACCTGCACCAAAGTTATAGCCTGTTGCACCCAGAACTGTCACTACACCGCCTGTCATATATTCACAGCAATGATCCCCTGCACCTTCTATAACTGCATGGGCACCAGAGTTACGCACAGCGAAGCGCTCACCCGCGCAACCGGCAGCCATTACACTGCCACCTGTGGCACCATACAAACAGGTATTACCCATAATGGAGGTGAGGTTAGACTTGAAGCTAGAGCCCTTAGGCGGATAAATGACCAGCTTACCACCCGCCATGCCTTTGCCTACATAGTCGTTAGCATCACCTTCTAGGTACATGTTCAAGCCACCTGCATTCCAGACCCCAAAGCTGAGCCCAGCAATGCCTTTCAGGTGCACTTCTAGGGGATACTCAGACATGCCATTATTGCCGTGTAGTTTGGCAATCGCACCCGATACTCTGGCACCCACGGAACGGTCGCGGTTGGTGAGATTGAATTTAAACTCACCACCTTTGGAGTGAGTAATAGCATCTGCCATTTGCACCAACATTTGTTGGTTCATGGTCCCAGTATCGTAGGGTTGGTTTTTAGCCACCTGCACCGTATGCGGCTGACTAGGGTCGATACCTGCTTGGCTCAACAAAAGTGACAAATCTAACTTACGTTGCTTTGCAGTAACACCGCCACTGACCTCTAACAAATCAGTGCGGCCCACTAGTTCTTCCATAGTGCGCACCCCCAACTCTGCCATTACCTCACGGGTTTCTTCGGCAATAAAGGTGAAGAGGTGCTTTACCATGTCGACTGTGCCACGAAAATGATGGTCACGTAACTGCTGGTTTTGTGTGGCTACACCTGTAGCACAGTTATTTAGGTGGCAAATGCGCAGGTATTTACAACCTAAAGCCACCATAGGCAGAGTGCCAAAACCAAAACTTTCTGCCCCCATAATAGCTGCTTTTACAACGTCTACGCCGGTCTTAAGGCCGCCATCTGTTTGAATTCTGACTCGACCCCTCACCCCATTACCACGCAGGGACTGATGAGCGTCAGCAAGACCTAGCTCCCAGGGCGAGCCCGCATAACGAATAGACGTTAGAGGACTTGCTGCCGTGCCACCATCGTGGCCAGAAATAGTAATTAGATCGGCATAGGCTTTAGCGACACCTGAAGCAATGGTACCCACACCCGGACGCGATACTAGCTTCACCGAGACCAGTGCGTCTGGGTTAACTTGCTTTAAGTCAAAAATAAGTTGGGCCAAATCTTCAATTGAGTAAATGTCATGATGCGGTGGTGGAGAAATAAGCGTCACCCCCGGCACGGAATAGCGCAGGTTAGCGATAAGGTCATTAACTTTGCCCCCGGGTAGCTGGCCACCCTCGCCAGGTTTGGCTCCTTGGGCGACTTTTATTTGCAACACTTCTGCACTCATTAGGTAGGCTGGTGTCACACCGAAGCGACCCGAGGCTATTTGCTTAATTTTTGAGCGTTTGTTGGTACCATAGCGAGCAGGGTCTTCGCCACCTTCGCCCGAATTAGAGCGGCCACCCAATTCATTCATCCCCATAGCAAGTGCTTCATGGGCTTCTGGCGACAAGGCGCCCAGTGACATACCAGCACTGTCAAAACGTCTGATTATCTCACTTACAGGCTCCACCTCACTGAGGCCTATGGCCTCAACAGGCTTCAGTTTAAGCAGGTCACGTAAAGAGGCGACACCCCTTTCGTTAACTAGCTTGGCATATTTTTTATACACCTTATAGTCACCCGTTTGCACGGCCGCTTGCACCGTTGTTACTATGTCTGGGTTATAGGCGTGGTACTCACCACCATGTACATATTTAAGTAGGCCACCTTGTTGAATAGGCTTACGGCCAAGCCAAGCTTCTGCAGCTAAGGCTTGTTGATCTAGTTGAAAGTCAGAAAATTGTGCCCCTTCAATACGACTGGCCACCCCGCGAAAACACAGGTCAACAATTTCGCTACTCACACCAATGGCTTCAAACAATTGAGCCCCGCGGTAGGAGGCAATAGTTGAGATGCCCATTTTAGACATGATCTTGAGTAAGCCTTTATTAATGCCCTTGCGATAGGCCTTATGACATTCGGTAGGATCACCAATAATCTCACCAGAGCCGATCATGTCGTTAATGACCCGATAACTTAAATAAGGGTAAACCGCCGTGGCACCAAAACCTATTAACACCGCAAAGTGGTGAGAATCTCTTGCACTGCCAGTATCTATCACCAAATTAGCATCACAGCGCAAGCCAGTGTTGGTTAAGTGATGATGCACCGAGCCGGTGGCCATAGCAGCCGGGATAGGTAGCTTACCTTTTTTAATCTCTCGGTCACTCAAGACTAAAATGCCAACGCGCTTACGGACAGCTTCTTCAGCCTGCTTACAGACGGCTTTAACAGCCGCCTCTAAGCCCAGACTTGGTTCATAATTTAAGTTAATGGTTTGCAACTTAAAGCCTGGGACATTCATGTGCAATAAATCAGTGTATTTACTAGCCGACAAAATTGGCGACCCTAAGACAATACGCTTAGCCAGTTCTGGGCCTTCTTGGAAGATGTTGCGCTCTTTGCCTAAGCAGGTTTCCAAGGACATAACCACAGCTTCGCGCAAGGGGTCTATGGGCGGGTTGGTGACCTGTGCAAATTGCTGACGAAAGTATTCATATAGATTACGCACCCGGCTGGACAGCACCGCCATAGGTGTATCGTCACCCATAGAACCCACTGCCTCTTGAGCACTTTCTGCTAGTGGGCGAATCACCTGATCACGCTCTTCAAAGGTGACCTGATACATCTTCATGTGTTGCTTAAGCTCAGCTTCAGTAAAGTCTTCAAAGCATTGCTCTTCGTCTAAGGTGCCTTCTAAACGAATAGCAGACTTTCGTAACCACTTTTTATAGGGTTGTGAGGCTTTGAGGCGGTCATCAATATCTTTAGTATGCATGACTTCGCCGGTATGAGTGTCTACTGCTAAAATCTGTCCAGGCCCAACACGGCCTTTTGCCACCACATCTAAAGGGTCATATTCGAAGGTGCCAATTTCTGAGGCGGTCACAAGGTAATCATCTTTAGTCATGACCCAACGTGAGGGACGCAGACCGTTGCGGTCTAATAAACACACGGCATAACGACCAGTATTTAATACCATGCCCGCAGGGCCATCCCAAGCTTCCATATGCATAGAGTTGTATTCATAAAAGGCGCGCAGTTCTGGGTCCATCAACTCATCGTTTTGCCAGGCTGGTGGCATAATCAAGCGCAGGGCACGAAATACATCCATGCCTCCCAACACCATAAGCTCGAGCATGTTATCCATACTAGATGAATCAGATCCTGTGGTGTTGACGACTCCTTCAAGCTCTTGAAGTTCCGGAATTAGTGGCGTAGCCAATATATTTTGGCGCGCTTTGGCCCAATTTCGATTACCTTCAATGGTGTTAATTTCACCATTATGAGCTAAAAAACGAAACGGCTGAGCCAAAGGCCAACGTGGAAGAGTATTGGTTGAGAAGCGCTGATGGAAGGTACAAATAGCCGTTGTCAAAGTCGCATCGCCAAGGTCTTTATAAAACACTGGCAAATCCACCGGCATCATTAGACCTTTATAAGACACCACTCGGTGAGACAAGCTACACACATAAAAATCTTCATCTGCAGTTAACGCATCCATAGTGGTTTTGCGAGCTACAAGTAAACGCGCTTCTAGCACCTCACCGCGCAAACCGGGACTGTTGACAAACACTTGCTCAATGCGCGGCTGGCAATGCGCGCCTATGGGACCAAGGCAGGAGGCATCAACTGGTACTTCACACCAACCCACAAGCTCTAGCCCATTGTCTTCAATGGCTTGGTTTAACACATTACGAGAGTGAGCGGCTTTGTCTTCATTCTGAGATAAGAACACCATGCCTACACCGTAGGACTCTGCCAGCTCTTCGGAGAAATTGTCCAAGGCGACTTGGCGCATAAAATCATCAGGCATTTGCAGTAATAAACCACAGCCATCACCAGTCTTACCATCAGCAGCAATACCACCGCGGTGGGTCATGCAAGTAAGTGATTCTATCGCCTTTTGCAATAAATCATGACTAGGGTCACCGTGCATATGGGCAATAAGACCAAATCCACAGTTATCTTTAAATTCTTTGGGATTAAAAAAACCAGCGCTCATGGGTATCTCTCTCGCTAATCTGGATGACGCTAAGGCCATCCTAGGTGTTAACAAGTGCTACCCAAACTGCTGCCAAGAAACAAGAGTCAGGACGACACTTGCTGTAATTAAAAACTCCTATTAGAGCTTATAAATTTATCTAATCAACAAATGGACAAATATCCTACATGAGAAAACCATGGCTCACAAATTATTTCGTCTATAAGTATGCTAAAAGACTACACAATTGCCGACGTTCGGCGCGTTTGTAAAAGTTATTCACCACTGGTGTTGAATTTATTGCGAATCTGCTGTTGAATTTTTACTACAGGTCGGGCCCAAGGCTGTAGGTTATGCAGGGCCATGGGCAGTGAAGATATTGCGTCTCGGGCATCACTAGAGCTAGCGTAGTCTCCAACCAGCAAAATATGCCAAGGCTCACCACCGCGCTCTAACTGAATAATATAGTGAGGCTGCATAATATTTCTGCTGCCAATAAAAGCCTCAATAGTGGTTTCTAAGCGCGCACCAAGCACCTGCAAACTATAATGGTCGCTGGGTAATTTCAACATAGCTGTATAACTGTATGGCTGCTTCGTTAAGGCAGTTAGCTTGGGCCAGTTAGCTAATGCCGCATCTAGCAGCGGCTCCTTTGCTGGTGTTGCTAGGGGCAGTGCTGGAGTCACTTTTGAAAGCTTAACTTTTGGTTCAAGTGCTAACTCAACCTTAACCTCTGGCAGGGCTTTGGTGACTTTTTCAGGCACAGTGATGACTACTGGCAAAGGTTTTAAAGGCAACGTTGGAGTGGGATCAAGCGTTATATTTTTTGAGGGTGGCGATAATTCTAAAGGCTCCAAGGGTGGCAAAGCTTGAGCCATGGGCTCCACTTCAACCGCTTGCACTGCCAACTCAGGCTCCATAACCGCTTGCTCAGCTGGATTAGCAGACCAATTATTCATCAGCCACACACCCGCCAATAGACACACCACAATAATGGTCGCAGCTATGTGCAATAGTGGCAGCCCCGTTTGCTGCACTAGGCCTCCTTTATTAAGGGCCTTATTAGCCAGCATGTTAAGGTAACCAGGATTGCCATTGGCTAGCTGGTGTAACTGCAATAACTGAATCGGGGCAAGGCCATGATTGATGCCAATACAATGGAGTCTTTGGCGTAAATAATCAGCACTTTCTTCTTGACTAAAAGGCGCAAGAACCAAGTGATAGAAGCGCTCTTGCCTCAGCTCAGCAAACTGTGACGTTTCAATACGCTCAACCACACTATGATCTGCACTAAGAATGACATGAGGTCGAGAATCTACTTTTGCACTGCGGGGCAACAAATTGGCCAGCAGTTCCAAGGCGTCCTCATCGAGCCACTGAGCATTATCCACAACAATTAGCAGCACTTCTTTTTGCAGCGTTAGCTCTTGAGCTAATTCCTGTATGACTAGGATACTAATTTCTAGGCTGGCATGACTGGGCAACTGAATGGGTAATTGCTGCACCAGCTGACGCACTATCCAAGGAGCGGAGGTTAATTCTTCTAACACCAAATGAACGATGCACGCATCAGCCCGCTGCACACGCATAAACTGTTCAATAAATTTTGTTTTACCCGCCCCAGGAGGCGCACTAATAAGCACTAAGTAATCAGAGAAATAGCTTAGGTGCAGGAGCGTATCTAATTGCCTACTACGAGCCTTTGCTTGGTATTCAAAAGCAACTAACTTGGCAGTTTGGGGAGATTCTTCTTGTTGATCTAGTTGGCGCACATAGGCGGCATAGGCGGCGTTAAGACTGGTGTCAGTGGCAGTTTTTTTTACGGGCTTGCTCACGGTCCTGGACTCCTAAATTACCAAGGGCTGATCGAGGGTTTGCTGCAGCAAAAGGCTATCAAAGTCTGATATGACTAGAGCTTGACCTAGCTGCTGCAGCAGGATTAAGCGAATAGTACCATCCGTGACCTTTTTATCCACCTGCATGTGCCCAAGATAGGCCTCTACAGACATATTTTGAGGACCCCACAAGGGCAGCCCAGAGGCCCGTAATAAACTTTGAATGCGCCGCACCTGTGTTGTTGAGAGCCAGCCTAGGCGACAAGATAAGTCTGCTGCCATAGCCATACCAGCAGCCACAGCTTCGCCGTACAACCAGTTGCCATAGCCCATTTCGGTTTCGATAGCATGG
>MDTF01004030.1_pt1 | contig 20052 bp, 20 predicted proteins | sample 811191 | NCBI WGS metagenome assembly MDTF01 (sample SAMN05326649, study PRJNA326480) | marine metagenome | isolation source: seawater | place: Southern Ocean | collected 2011
CTCTTGTTTTTTAAAGTTAAAAAAAAATGTTAAGTATGTATTAATTGATATTGCTCCCACGTTTTTTTTTTCAGAATATTATTTAAGAAATTTAGGTTTTAAGGTTTGTGGATATAAAGAATTACAGAATATGAAAAATCCTAATTTAAATAAAATTTTCAAAGAATACCAGGTATGTTGTCTTCCCGCATGGAAATTAGGATTATTAGAAGATTATAAAAGTGACCTATTTATTAATGTTGTGTCTTTTCAAGAAATGGAAAGCAAACAATCTAAAAATTATATTAATATTATTAAAAAATCTATAAAACAAATTATCTATCTTCATAACAGTGTGGGACATCAAAAAGCTGAACAAAAAAATATGTTTGGAGCTTTAAACCCAACAACTAAGTTATCCATAGAAAATGAGTTGAAATCTGATTTTAAAATTAAAGCATCTCATGTTTGGGGTGGTCAATATCAAACTTTGTTTCTTAAAAAATCACTCTAGCAGCGTCTTACAAGTTATTTTTTAAAAATAAAGATTAATACTTAAATTGTGGGTTTCTTTTAAGCCATTTTCTATATTCATCGCCAGGACCAAAGGAATCTTCTTTCTGCCTAGGATCAATATTTCTTACAGCAAATAAATATTTTTCTACTAAACTTAATTCTTTGATTATCCTTTTATCTAAATATTTCTTTGTGTTTAATAGCTGTTTTAGTTCCCTTCTCCTGTAATCTATAAATATTGCTCTCCTTCTTTTTCCGTTTTTATTTTCACCCCCTCTATGCCAAATATTAGAATTGCAAATTAGAATTGATCCAGATTTTACATTTATATTAATTTCTTTTTTATATTTTTTAATTTTTGGATTTATATATTTTGCTGGATATGAGAGTAATTTATGAGACTTTGGAACTAATTTTGTTGTACCATTGGCCTCATTACTATCATCTAAATAAATAATTGCTATTGCTTCACCATATTTGTCACTTTCTTTATTTCTTGGAAACCAATCAATATGAATTTCTTGTTGTCTCTTTTTTGCAATAGGTTCTCTAGCATACATACAGGATAATTTAATTTCATCTTTTAATATCGCAAATAAGCAATTTATTATTTTAGGATTTTGAGCAATTTTTCTAAAGATTTCTTTTTTATTTATTAGGTTAGAAATCCTAATAGCACCTTCTTCAATTGATTTTTTATTTTTTTTTACTATTCTCTCTTTTCCTTCTGATCCAGCAAAAATACCTTCTTTTTTGATAAGTTTTTCTAATATATTGTTTAATTGACTTGGAGTAGTACCAATATCTCTCCAAAATGATTTGGTATCTTTAATAATTAAATACCCATTTTCTTCTAAAAATTTTTCTTGTTTTAATGTGAGTCTATTATCTAAAAAATTTTTTTGTTTTAATACATGGTTAATTGAATTTATTATTTTTTTCATATTAATAATTAGTCTTTATTTTCTTCCCATATTATATATTATATAAATTTACTATTAATTTATTAACTTTTACATGAAACCTTAAAAAATGATGGACAAACTGAGCTTAATAAAAAGCGAGGAAATGTATGCACATGCAAAAACTATGCATCCGGGAGGTGTCTTAGGAATTAGAAGGCCTTATAATTTTATAAAAGGTGAAACACCAATATTTTTTAAAAGTGGCAAAGGTTCAAAGGTTATAGATGTTGATGGAAATGAGTTTCTTGATATGCTCTGTGCATATGGTCCTATTGTTGTGGGTTATAGAGAAAGTGAAATTGATAAAGCAGTTATTGAACAAATCCAAAATAATGGTGTATGTTTTTCTTTAACTCAACCAATTCATAACGAATTATCAGAAACTTTAAAAAATATATTCCATGTTGTGAAACCTCTGTATTTCTTAAAACAGGATCTGATGCAACTACTGCAGCAATTAGAGCAGCGCGTTCATTTACAGGAAAAAATAAAATCCTAAGATGTGGGTACCATGGCTGGCATGACTGGTGTGTTGAATCAAAAGGAGGTATCCCAAAAAAAAATTATGAAGATATTTTAGAATTTGAATATAATAATTTAGATAGTCTAGAAAAAGCTATCAAAGAAGGAGGTACTGATGTAGCTGCAATTATTTTAACCCCTATTAGCCATCCTTTGGGTGAAAAAGTCGAGTTTCCTAAAAAAAACTTTTTAGAAAATGTTAGGGATGTTTGTACCACAAAAGGTATTGTTTTAATATTTGATGAAATAAGAACTGGATTTAGGGTTAGTATGGGGGGTGCTCAAAAAATATTTAATGTAACACCAGACTTAGCCTGTTTTGGTAAAGCAATAGCAAATGGATATCCTATTTCAGTGCTAGCAGGCAAAAAAGAGATTATGGGATGCTACGAAAAGAAAGCATTTTTAAGTTCTACATTTTTTGAAAATGGCACAGATTTAGTTGCAGCTCAAACTACAATAGAATTTTTAGAAAAAAATAATGTCTTAGAGGATATCAAAGCTAAAGGTGATTATTTAGAAAAAAACATTAATATATTCATTAAAAAATATGAAGGAATATGTGAATATTCAGGAGGAGCATGGATGCCTTTTTTTACTTTTTACGAAAATAAAACAGTTAATTATAAAATTTTAAGAAAAAATTTTTTCACTAATTTTTTAAGAAATAAAATTTTTATCCAAACAGCCCATCATTCATATCTTTCTTTTAGACATTCATATGATGATATAAATCATTTTTTAAATACAACTGAGTCTGGACTAAAAGACTCAATTGGCTTCTAATGTTTGTAAAAAAAAATTTTCCAATTAGAGCAAGTGAAATAGCCAGTTATTTGAAAAAAAAATTTTATGGGAAAGATTTTGAAATTGAAACCTTTTCATCAATTAATAATATAAAAGATAATTCTTTAGTATTTTTTACCAAAATAGTTAATTCTTCATTTGAAATAAAAGAAAAAAAATTTTTTGATGAAAATTTATTAAATAATAAAAAAAATATACTAATAATAATTGATAAAGATATAGAGATCAAAAACCTAGGTATAACATATATAAACTCAAATAACCCAAGGTTTGACTTTGAGGATATTATAGCAAAATTTTTTACATACGAAGAATTTGAATCGGGAATTTCTTCCTCAGCAATAATTGAAAGTGACACCATAATTGACTCTACAGCTTATATTGGACCCAATTGTCATATTGGTTCTAATGTTTGTATTGGTAAAAATACAAAGATTATGGCCAATACAGTAATTAATAGTAATACCATTATTGGCAATAATTGTAGAATAAAAAATAATACAAGTATCGCTGGGGAAGGTTTTAGTTTTGAAAAAAATGAAAAAAGATTTATTCATTTTCCACATACAGGAAAAGTTATTATAGAAGACGATGTGTGGATTGGATCCTCTGTTACCATTGAAAAGGGTACAATTGACAATACAATAATAAAAACTGGAGTAAAAATAGATGATCTTGTTCACATTGGACATAATAGTTTTTTAGGAGATAATTCCCAGATAACCGTAGGTGCTAAAATTTTAGGAAGGGCAATATTAGGAAAAAATTGTTGGCTTTCTCCAGGAGCCGTAATTGATAATGGAGTTAAGATTGGTGATAATACTTTAATAGGTGTTAATACACATATTAGAAAAAATATTGAAAACAATTGTATCGTGTCTGGAAACCCTCCAAGGGTAATTAGAAAAATTAAAAATGATCAACTATAATCTCTAGCTATAAAAAAAGCTTCAGCATACTCCAAACCACACTCACCACCTCTTTTTTTAGCAAGTGCAAGCAAATAGCCTTTTGACCTTGGATGATTTGTTTTTCTCATCTCAATTTTATAATATCTAAAAAGTGCTTCTATTTTTTTTTTATAAGTTTTTTTAATATCAATATAATAATTAGGTTCAAAAAAATTTTTATAGGCATACTCTGTACTTGAGGGAGTCTCAAACATTATTATTTTATATTTTTTATCGGGTCTAAACGCAACCATTACACTTTCTGTAACAATTCTATGATCTTTATTTAGGTCTGAATGGTGGTGAGTATAAATAATATCTGGTTTGATTATTTTTTTTATAGATTCTGTTTTTTTTATGATTTGAAGTAATGGATAATTATCTAGTTTTTGATCATCAAAATCTAAGAAAAATATTTTTTTAAATCCTATAAATTTAGATAGAGCTAAGGAATTCTTTCTTAATTTTTTTATCTTATCATCGGTATCTTTAACTCCTCTGGAAGTAACTCCAGTAGTATATAAAACAACAGAAACTTCATCTCCTTGAGCAATATGTTTTATTATGGTACCACCAAGACCTAGCAACTCATCATCTGGATGTGCTGCAAATACAAGAACTTTTTTTTTCATTTTCAAAAATGCTTTGATGTTATTATCTCATCTTTTTTAATTTTTTTTATTGTTTTTTTATTAATAATTTTATTTATCTCATAAGGTTTAAAGCCAGTTCCAGGTCTTTTAAAATCCAAATAAGAGGCTGTCAATTTAGTGCCTGTTTGTATATCTATTTTTGCAACACATGAAATTCCATAGTTTTTTCTAGCATGTATTTCATTTTTTGAATAATCAATATTCCCAGAACCAATCATCCCTGATAAATTTTTAATACTTAAGCAATATTCTTTAAAACTTCCAGGATTTGAAGAAAAGTGGTGATCTGGTCCTTTCAAATTTCGATTTATAGTAAAATGTTTTTCAAACCAAACCGAACCATAAGTTCTTGCCATAATTGCAGAATCATTTCCTTTTGTGTGGTCACTATATCCAACCAATGTTTTAAATTTTTTTTTTAAAGAATCGACTCTTAAAGTATTAGCCTCGCTATCTTTTGAAGGGTAATTAGATACACAGTGTAATAAAATTAAATTATTTTTATTATAACTTTTAAAAAAACTTAATGCATATTGAATTTCTCTAGCAGTAGACATGCCTGTAGAAAGGACTACCGGTAATTTTTTTTTACTTAAGCATTTAAGCATTTTTGTATTTGTGAGAAAGTCAGAACCATTTTTTATTATGTCAACACCTATTTCTACAAGTTCATTAATTCCAGTTTCACTAGTAGGGGTTGCGTGAAAATGAATTTTTATTTTATCACAAAAATTTTTAAGCTCTACAAGCTGTTTTAGACTCATTTCATTTTTTTTAAATAGATTATATTGAGTTAAGGAGACACCCTGATGATTAATTTTTATTTTTTTGTTAGAAATAAAATCTTCAGTCTTATAATATTGAAACTTTACTGAATCAGCACCACTTTTTTTAGCAGCAAGTATTGTTTTTTTTGCTAGCTCTATACTTCCATTAAAATTTATTCCAATTTCTGCAACAATAAATGGACTTGAAGCTTCATCTAAGGTCTTATTTTTTAATCTAAATTTTTTCATAACAGATTTATATATTTTTTTATAAATTTATAAACATTTTTGGCTTATTTAAGTATATATATAAGCTAAATAATAACAAAAATTAAATTTACAAATATGGCCCAAGATTATTTTTATCGATGTATACGTTGTTTGCTTCCTAATACAAAGCCTGATTTAGAACTTGAACAAGGTAAACAGTGTGGAGCTTGTAACTATACTGATTATTATAATCAAATTGATTGGGCAAAAAGAGAATCAGAGCTATTAAAAAAAATCGAAAAAATTAAAGATAGTAGGACAAGCCAAAGTACCTATGACTGCGCCGTAGCAGTGAGTGGTGGTAAAGACAGCACTTACATAACTTATATCATTAAAGAAAAATTGGGATTGAATGCACTTTTGTTAAATTTTGAGCCAACACGTCCTACGGAATTAGGAAAAAAAAATTTAAACAATTTACGAGAAAACTTTGGTTTTGATTTATTAGAAATGAAAAAAAATAAAAATTATAGAAAATTAGCAAAAATAGGTTTTGATATAGTTGGAGACCATGACTGGCCAAACCATGTTGGTATTTACTGCTGGCCTTTATCTACAGCTAACCAGATGAAAATACCATTTACTTTTTATGGAGAACCAAGAGGAGTAATTGGTTTGGGACAAGAGAGTTCTTTTTATGGAGCAGGTGCTGAGCTTGTAACTAGAAATTTCGTTGAACAATATGTTGGTATGAATGGTTTTAGATTAAATGATTTTATTAAATATGACCCAACTCTAAGCCTAAAAGAATTACAGCCTTATATTTTTCCTAATCATATAGAACAAGATATTGTTGGAATAGAATTGGGTAATTTTTTTAAGTGGAATTTTTATGACATTGTAGAAATTATAAAAAAATATGGCTGGGAAGAAGGTAGCGAAAATGAAGGTACATTTACAAAAAATGAAGATATTGATTGTGGTTTCATGCGTTACCATCAGTATTTTAAATATATCAAATATGGATATAGAAGAGCTACTGATGATGCTTCCTACCAAATTAGAAACTCAATGATGAACATGAAAAAAGCAAAAGAATTAATTATTAATTTTGATACAAAGAGGCCTAAAAAATATTTTCAAGAATTTCTTGATTATTTAAATATTTCTGAGGAGCAATTTTATAAAAAAGTTGATCAATTTGCTAATAAAAAACTTTTTGAATACAATGAAAATAAACAAGAATTTATTAGAGACTCAAATAATGATTTAATCCCTAATAAAGTTTGGAAGGACAGTTTTAGTGATTAAAAAAACTGTAGGAATTTTAGATTTTAAAATAAATAACATAGCATCCATATTTAACTGTCTAACTAAAATAGAGAATCTACATATTAAAATAATTAACGATATAGATGATTTAAAAAATTTAAATCATTTAATTATACCTGGAGTTGGTACATTTGGATCAGCTATCAATAATTTGAAGAAAAAAAATTTTTTAGAAGAAGTGTTATTTTTTTCTAAAAGTAAAAATAATTTTATATTAGGAATATGTCTTGGAGCACAACTTTTGTTTGAAAAGAGTGAGGAGGATGAAAAAAAAAATTTTGGTTTCGGAATTTTTGAGGGAGAGTGTAAAGCCATGATATCAAATGATGAAAATATAAAAATCCCACATATAGGCTGGAATAAGGTGATATTTGTTAAAAATCAAAAGATACTAGCAAATATTCAGGATAGTTTTTATGCATATTTTGTTCATGGATATTACATTATCCCAAGTATGAAGCGTTATATTTTAGGACAAACATTACATGGGATTAATTTCCCATCTATAATTGGAGATGAAAATAATTTTGGTACACAATTTCACCCAGAAAAATCAGGACAAGCTGGCTTACAGTTGTTAAAAAACTTTGTATACCTCTAATATATTATGATAAAAACTGGGCTGACAAAAAGAATTATCCCTTTAATTCTGTTTAGAAATTTTCAAGTAGTAAAAAGTATTCAGTATTCTAAATTTAGAGTTGTAGGGAATTTTGAACAAACAATTGAAGTTTTTAATATACGAGATGTTGATGAAATTATAATACTAGATATTGAAGCCTCAACAAAGAATAAAGAAATCAATATTGAAGTACTAAAGATTTTATCGAAGAATTCAAGTATGCCATTATCATTTGGTGGAGGTATTAAAAATCTTACTGATATTGAAAGATGTTTAAAAGCAGGTGCCGATAAAGTGATAATAAACAGTCACGCATTAAATAATATAAATTTTATAAAAGAAGCAACAATGCAATTTGGATCTCAATGTATCGTTACAGCGATAGATTATAAAATTCGTAATAATGATTTTTGTTTATACTCTCATACAAAAAAAGAGGAACTTGAAATTAATATTTTTGATTATTTAAAAAGAATTGAAGATTCTGGCTCTGGAGAAATTTTATTATCCTCGGTTGATAATGACGGTTTAATGGGAGGATTTGAGTTAACTCTTATAAAAAAAATTTCCAATTTAAAAATACCAATTATTCTTTCAGGTGGATGTGGAAATCCAGAACATATTGATGAGGCCTTCAGAAATAATATTAGTGGAATAGCAGCAGGTAGTATATTTTATTTTTCTCAATTTTCTTACGATGATATTAAAAAATATTCATATAAAAATGAATTTAATATAAGACCATAAATGAAAAAAATCATAATATTTGATGATATAGATAAAATTAGTTTTTATTTTAGCTTACTACTAATTCCTTTTTTAAAAAAAATTTATTTTAGAGAGGCAACTTATGGGGGAAAAAATTCTTTTTTCAAAAAAAACATAGGAAAAATTTTTTTTCAAATAGGACTTAAAGATTTAGGTGGTAATAAAATAATTCAGTCATTTAATTTAAAAAAATATTTAATAAAAAAGTATATAAATAATAATTTTCATCCTCAAATATTTGATGAGTTGTGCAAATTAAATAAAATTGCAGTCCAAGATAAAAAAAAAATAATTTATACTTTAGAAAATTTTTTATTCTTATCAGCAAATGAATGTGTTGATACTAGCTCTTATATTTGTAAAAAAATTTTATTTGCAAATGATTTTTGCTATTATGTGCCAAAAACAGAACAGAGTTATTTGATTATGCAAGAATTAAAAAATGCTAAATTTAAAATAATTGGGATAACAGTTTTTATGAATATATTTTTTTCAAGTCTCAACCGAGTTTTAAAGATTATTTTTAATAAAATGAGCCTTACCATTAAAAAAGAAAATAAAGACAAAAGTAGCATTCACATGAAAAGCAGCTTTTGCAATATTGGCTATTTTCCCCATGCTGGACTGAAATATGGTAATTTTTTTAAGAAAAATTTTTTTTATCAAAAATCTATCAAATCTCCACTATATAAAAAAAATATTGAAACATTGTCATTCCAAAAATTAGATAAATTATCATTAAGGTATTTAGAATATTTTAAATTAAAAAATACAGACTTAAGTCATATTCCAAATATAATAAATTTGAGACAAATTTATATCTACATATTGTTTTTTTTAAAAAATAAAAAATTTATATTTAGGCACAAAATAATGAATTTTAAATATTTTTTCCAACTTTATCTATCTATAGAAAAATACAATAATTTTTTTAAACATAAAAATTATAAGTTTTTTTTTTTGATAATGACACTTTAATTTCATTACCTATGTTATTGTCTGCGAATATAAACAAAATAAGAACTATTTCTTTTCAAGATAGATTATCATCCTACACTTATTATCATCGATGTTTTTTTGATTTATATTTGTTAGGAGGCAGTAAATTTAAAAAAATTTTAGAAAACAAATATATTGTTAAGGATTACCAAATTTTGGGTCTGACAAGAGTAAATCTAATTAAAAAAAAAAAATTGACCTTTATAGAGAATATTATCAGAAAAGATTTTAGTATTGTGGCTTGCTTGCTGTTAGGCGTAAAGCCTGGATGGAATATAAATATTGGCGGTGAGGATGGGCAGTCTGCCAGTTCCATATTAAGTTTTTGCGAAGATATTGCTAAATTATCTAAATTTTACAAAAATAAATACTTTATTATCAAATTTAAATTATTCGATTCCATTCAAGATGCCGAAGTTATAGATTCTATAAATAAGATTATTCACCCATTAAATAATGTAACTTTATATACCGAAGATGATTTGAGTAGTGTCAATCTAGTGGCACATAGTGAATTAATAATTGGAAAATATTCTACCATACTTGATGAAGCATTAACTGCTAATAAAGACGTATTATTTCATGATAGTGAAAATTTTCTTTCTTCAATGAGTTTTTTTAAGGAAAATAAATTATTAATTGTAAAAAATTTTGATGACCTTTTATTTAAAACAAAAGAAATTATAAAAAAAAATGGTGATTTTTATAAATGCTACTCGGAGGAAAAATCACATTACATTAAAGGTTATTTAACTAACGATGGTATAGTTGGCAGCCAAAAAAAAATTGTTGAAATAGTTGAAAAGTACATAAAAAATATATAAAAAATGACGTAAATTTAATCAATTTAATAAATTCTGTGTAAATATAATTAAGGTGTTACTAATTTAAATTTAAAAGTGTACAAGATTTAAACAAATTACTAATAATAAATTTTTAAAATATAGAATAATAACTAATAAATTATTATTTTTTGAATAAGATAAACAAATGGAAAAATATTTTTTATATATAGTTAAAATACTTTATAAGTTGAGTTCTCGAAATCATTTAAAAAAAATTAGCTATCTACTTAACAAAAATTTAAATCAAAAATTCACTCTTTTAGATATTGGTGCAGCCAATGGAGCTAATGGTAGATGGAATATAGTTTCTGATAAACTGATTACAATCTTAGTAGAACCCCACAAAGAAAGTGCAAAAGTTTTAAAACAGCAAGGTCTTGAGGTAATTGAATCAGTTTTACACAGTGAAGATGATAAAGAAATTAAATTTTATAATACTAGAAAACCTATGTGTTCTTCTTTTTACAAACCTAATTTCGATCATTTAAAAAACTTTTCAGATAAAGAAAGATTTGAAATAATATCAGAAGATACTTTTATCTCTAAAACCCTAGATACTGAAATTGTAAAATTTACGCAACCAAATTTTATAAAAATTGATACAGAGGGTTCGGAGTTGGATATTTTGAAAGGATCCAGAAGTACACTGTTAAATGTTTTTGGGCTTGAAGTTGAGTGTTCATTTCATCAACTTAGAGAGGGTCAGCCATTATTTGAAGAGATAAGGTCTGATTTAAAAAATTTAGATTTTGTTTTTATCGATTTTGTAAGCATGATTAGATGGGAAAAAGATAATTTTGGATTTTCAGGTCAACCACAAATAACCGATGCATTATTTTTAAAAAATGAAGAAATAATTATTAGAAAATTTAATAAAAACCAAATTAGTCTTGATGATCTCATTAATTACTTTGTTATTTTAATAACATACGAAAGAGTTGATATTTTAAAATATGTTTACAAGAAAACAAAAACTTCACTTAAATATATAGATGAAATAATTAGTATTTTAGAAGTCAAAAAAAATAAACTTAATAAACTAAAACAAGCTCAGTATTTCATAGAGCATCAAATTCTGTAAATTTAAATGAACCTTTATAATTTTAAGAATAAATAAATTTGAATAAGAAGATTCTAATTATTGGTGGAACAGGTTTTTTAGGGTACCATTTAGCTAAAAAATGTCTCTCAAAAAAATGGGATGTAACAAGTGTTTCTACTAATAGACCCAAAAAAAAAAGATTTTTACCAAAAGTAAAATATTTAATTTTAGATATAACAAAAAAAAACCTTCTATTAAAAAAAATTAAACCTGATTATGATTTTGTTGTAAACTTTGGTGGCTATGTAAATCATAGCGAAAAATTAAAAACCTATAAAAGTCATTATATTGGTTGTAAAAATTTAGCTGATTTATTTAAGGACAAGAAATTAAAATCTTTTATACAAATAGGCAGCTCTGTTGAGTATGGTAATATAAAATCTCCCCAAAATGAAATTGATAAAACAGAAGTAAAAAAACTTAAATCTGCATATGGTAGAGCAAAACTAATGGCTACAAATTATTTATTAAAGCTTAATAAGAAATATAATTTTCCATGCACCATACTTAGACTATATTTAATTTATGGTCCCTGCCAAGATAATAATAGACTTATACCACATACATTAAATGAATGTCTGAATGATAGTACATTTATGTGTTCTCACGGAAAACAATATAGAGACTTTTTGTTTGTGGAGGATTTGATTAAAGCAATTTTTAAATGCTTTAATAACAAAAAATCAATTGGTGAAATAATAAATATTGGGACCGGAATGCCCAGGAATGTAAAAAAAGTTATATTGTTTATAAAAAATAAAATTAACTTAGGAAAACCTATTTTTGGTCAAATTTCTTTGAGAAGTGATGAGATTTTGAGAATTTACCCCAAAATTTCAAAAGCAAAAAGGATTTTAAATTGGAAGCCTCATACCTCTTTTGAAAAAGGTATAAAAATAATTATTAAGTATTATCGAGGGTAAAATTAGAAAATTTTTTATAGAAAGAATAAAATTAATACTATTTTTCTTTAAACTTCAAATGATAACTCCTTAATATCTTTTCAATATTTTTTTTTGGTTTCCACCCTAATTTAATAATTTTTTTTAGGCTAGCGACATGTATTGTCTTTTTATTATTTTTATTAATAACATACTTCTTATTAAAGAGATCAGATAGGTATTTTACTATTAGAATTAAAGAAATTGGTTTTCCTGAGCCTAAATTATAAATTCCTTTTGACTTTTTAATGTAGAGTAATTTTATTGCGGAGTAAATATCACTTACATCAATAAAGTCTCTTATGTGATTAATATTATCTAAATTAATTAAATCATTTTTTAAGAACTTTTTATAAATCGATGGAATAAAAAAATCTATATTTTGGTTAAAATTTGTGTAACTAAAAATTCTTATTATACATATATTTACATCACCTTTTATTTTTGATAAATATTTTTCTGCCATTAGTTTTGTAAAACCATATTTGCTTATTGGTTTTAATATAGAATTTTCAGTAATTTTTTTTTGGGAAAATTTATAAACGTGCGAAGTTGAACTAAACAAAAACCATTTTGTAGTTTCATTTTTTTGAACTTCATCAATTAATAATTTTGTGCCAAGATAATTGACTTTTTTTGATCTATCGTAATTATTTAACACTTTTCTAGTTGGGACTACTGCTGCAAAATGAAATAGAGCATCAAACTTCTTACCTTTCAACCATTTTTGAATATCTTTTTTTTTAGTTATATCACCATAGAAACAGTCAAAATTTATGTTTCTAAATTTTTTTTTTGATGTAAACACCTAATACTCCAGTCGATCCTGTGATGCCAACAGTCTTATAGTTCATTAATCATCAATAAATTAGAACTAATATAACTAGCTAATTTAGAGTTAATTTTTTTTGTATGCAGACCTATAAAAAAACCTAAGTTTTCTATTATTTGGGCATTTTTAAATTTTTCATTTTTTTTGTTTAATTTGTAAAGTTTTATTGCAGGTTGATTAACGAAATTTCCACTAATGATTGGTCTCGTTTCAATACCTTTTTTTTCTAAATAACCTAAATATTTAGATTTTTTATGCGAATATTTCTTATCAATAAATATAGCTAATCCAAACCAGCTTGGGTTAATATTTGGCTCGACACTTAAGAAGCTTATTTGATTACAAAATTTTTTATGAGAATTAACTTTTTTTATAATTTCATTTCTATTAAATTCTCTATTTTCTTTAAAAGTATTTTTTCTCTTAAATTGATTTAATGCTATTGCTGCTTGAATTTCTGTTGGTCTAAGGTTGTAACCAGAATTGATAAATAAAAATCTGGGATCTAAATTTGAATAATTCTTTTTATATCTTTTTTGAATTAACTTTTCTCTAGCCCATCCATGCGATCTTAGTGATAGCAAAATCTCATAATCCTCTTTATTATTGCATGTAATCATTCCTCCTTCACCAGATGTAATTTGATGAGAGTAATAAAATGAATAAGTTCCCGCTTCACCAAATGTTCCTAAAAACTTATTTTTGAATTTAGTGCCAAAGGATTCACATGTATCCTCAATTACCATTAATTTTTTTTCAGTTGCTATTTTTTTTAATTCAAACATATCAGCTGATAAACCTAAAACATGAACACAAAAAATAGCTTTTGTTTTTTTTGTTATTTTTTTTTTTAATCCCTTTAGGCTTATATTTAAATTTTTTAAGTCTATATCTACAAAAATAGGTTTTAGTCCATGTTGAATTATTGGCCATAATGATGTCGACCAACAAACGACAGGCACAATAACTTCATCACCTGGGTTAAGTTTTTTTTTTCTCATTGGGTTAGTTAATAATGATAAAGCAAGCAAGTTTGCAGAAGAACCAGAGTTGACCATCAATGCAAATTTACTTCCAATATATTTTGCAAATTCTTTTTCAAATATCCTTGTCTTATGGGACATTGTAATTTGTCTACTTTTAAGAACTTTTTGACCTTCTAATATATCTGACTCAGAGAAAGCATTCGATAATAGTGGATATTTCATAATCAGTATTTATATATTAAATTAAAAAAATTACACATAATATCAAAAAAACCATTCTCTCAAAATTTGATATATAAAGTAAGCACCAAACGGTGTACTTAGTTTTGATTCACCATGAACTCTTGCATTTTCTCTGCTCGGTATTTCTTTAATTCTATATTTTTTTTTTACACTTTTGGCTAAAATATCAATTTCTATTCCGAAGCCATTTTCTGATGTAGCTAAATCATTAAATTGCTTTTTTTTTATTGATTTCAAACTATACAAAATGTCAGAAAATTCAGTTTTGAATAATTTATTAAAAAGTAAAGTTAAAAAATCACACCCAGTAGATCTAATAAAGCCCATAACGGTTATATTTGCAGTAAGGTCAAAACTTCCACCCTTTTTTCTACTACAAATAATTAATTCAAATTCTTCAGAAGTTATATCTTTGTATAAAATTTCTATATCATTAGGATCGTGTGAGCCATCAGCGTCATAAAAAATTATGTAGTCATATTTTGCTGTTAATGCTCCCACTCTTTGAGCATCTCCTTTTCCAAGTCCATTATCTAAAACGAATTTAACTTGATTAAGCAAACAAACATCTTCAGTACCATCCTTTGAATGACCATCTACAACTATGACGTCATCAGATTTCTCTTTTAAGATTGGTAATATTGTTTTTAAATTTTCACACTCTTTTTTACTAGATACAATTATTGATAAATTTTTGAACATAAAGTTAAGACTATCTATTGGAAATTTAAATATATTAATATCGTAAAAAGTACAGCATTATTTAATAATTGTAAAATCTGAAAACTCCAAAAGACTTAAAAATTGAAAATGTTGGATGTAAAGACCATAAAAACATAGATGAAACAAAAGTATAGAATAAATAGTTTTTATTTACAAATTTTTCAAAATTCCAAATATAAAAACAAAAGCAGGTTAGTATAGGGTAACAAAGGTTTGCAATTCTTCCTACGTTATTAACACTACCATCTGGACCAGCAAGAATTGGCTGTCCAATGATCATTGAACAAGCAAATAAAAGTATAAGTGCTGAAGAGATTTGAATATTATTATTCATTTTTCCAAAACAAACCACAAGCAAAGGAGTAAAAGGCATGATTCCTAGTAATAAAAATCTTATAAGTTTTTCAAATTGACTGAAATCATAAAATATTATTCCATAAGCAAGATTTATTGGAAATTTATCACTCGATATTTGATCTCCAGTTTTAATTACTAAAAAAAGAGACAAACAAAAGAAACTGATTAATATAAAAAATAATTTAATTTTTTTATTTATTAATAATAAAATGCTTGATCCGATCAGTAAGGCTATAGAAGTTTGTCTCAGATAGATACTAATTATAGTAGTTACTAAATTAATTAAATAATTTTTATTTATAATAGTAATCGCAAAAACTAATCCAAAACAAAAAAAAAGCATATCATGAGCTTGAGCTGGATTAAATATATGATATCGGATTATGTATGGGTTTAAAGAAAGTATAGAAAAAAATAATATAGAAACCTTTAAGTTTAAATTAAAATTTTTTATTAATAAATTTATTAAGAAAATATAAAAAATTATATTTAAAATTGTAAAAAATTTAAAAACTAAAAAAAAATTAATATTTAATAAATTGGCTATAGAACCAACAATATAAGGAATTAAAAATCTTTGTGCCACATGTTGAATGATTGTGTCACTTTCTTCGTTAAGTAATGGTGCTTTTTTTGCTATTTCGGTGTAGCTAAGCACATCTGTTTGATTTGCAACATGAATGATATCATAGAGGCTCAAATAATTTGTTGTTGCTATAATAAATATCAAAGTAATTGCTATATATAAATAGTAAATTTTAGTTTCAGATTTGTTCATGATAAATAAAATTAATGTGTATATATATTAGTGAACATATGAAATCAAATAATTTAGTAAGCATCATAATGACATGCCATAATGGAGAATCTTTTTTACAGGAAGCTGTAAAAAGTATTCTGAATCAAGTTTATTCAAACTGGGAATTAATTTTTTATGACAATAATTCTAATGATAAAAGTGAAACAATTATAAAGTCTTTTAAAGACAAAAGAATTAAATATTTTAGATTAAATGAATTAGTTAATCTAGGTACAATAAGAAAATTAGCGCTGAATAAATGTCAGGGGGAATTTATTAGTTTTTTAGATGTTGATGATTATTGGACAGCATTTAAACTCCAAAAACAAATTGAAAAATTCGAAATAAATGAAAATATTGATGTTCTTTACTCAAATTATTATAAAGTTGATAATCAAGAAATTAAAGAAGTAAAAAATTTTGCATATAGAGGATTCTGCCAGAATCAAATAATTTCTAGTTACGTTAATGGATCTCCACTAACGGCCTGGTTAACACTTATGATTAAAAAATCTGCAATAGATAAACTAGAATATTCTTTTGACGAAAACACACATATTGCTTCTGATTTTGATTTAATAATTAGATTAAGTTCATTTTGCTATTTTGATTATAGCAATGAATATTTGGGATATTATAGATTACATCAAAAAAATGAGTCTAAAGGAAAAAGAAAAGAAATAGATGAATTAATTTATATTGTTAATAAATATCAGAAAAATAAATTAATAAGCTCTATATTTTTTTATAAAAATTTTGCATACAAATTATATATAAAATATTTTATTTTTAACAAAATTAGATCAAGTGATATTAAAAACTTTTCTATGATTAAGAAAGCAAATATTAGATTATTATATTTTATAACTAAAATGACTCCAAAAAAAATTTTAAATATTTTTATTAAGTAATGATTCTAGATATTCATCCATTATTATCAATATTATGTTCACTATTAATTGTTAATGGGTTTTATAATTTATCTAAATTTATTTCTAAGACCAAATATTTAATTTTTTTAGAAAACCATGCAGTACAGGGAAGGTTAATATCATTTTTTTTGGTAATAAATTTTTTTGCAATAGTATTATATAACTCTTTTTTATTTTTTGGTGTTAATGAGATTTATTTAAAAATATTGATAATTTTATTAATTTTAAGTGGTTTTTATAGGCCAGATAGTATTCAAAACTTACTTAAAAAATATGTTTTAATAAATAATAAAACTAAACTATTATTAATAATAATAATCCTTGGTTATTTATTTATATCTTTTTTGCCAATCACAGATCCTGATTCACTAGATTATCATCTAACTTTTCCCTATCTTTCCTTGATAAATGAAAATTTTTTTATACAAAATGAATGGCTTACAAGTCAACTTGCTGGAGCAGGTGAAGCTTTAATAATATTTGGCTTATCAATTAATGCTTATAAATTATCCTCAATTTTACAATTTGTAGCGTTACTTTCAATTATCATTGCCATTCTTAATCTAAAACATGAAAAATATTATTTAAACTTGAATAGTAAAATCTTAATATGTTTAGCTATTTTGTGCATACCAAGTTTTTTATTTTTAACATTTACAGCAAAACCTCAGCTATTTGCTATAGGCACAAATTTTATAGCATTTCTAATGACTTTTTTTATTTTACCATTTGAAAAAGATAATAAAAAATTTATTACTACTTTTTTTATAATATGTTTTTTATGCTTCAGTGCCACACAATTTAAATTTTCATTTTTTCTATCCTCAGGGATTATATTATTATTTGCATACATCGAGTTATTTAAACGAAATCTCTTATTCAAAGGTTTTATAATATCCCTAATACTTTTTTTAATAATAGTATTTCCTAGAGAATACTTTGATTATAAATATCTAAGTCAGGATATAATTAAAAATTTTTTTTCTCCAGCAACTGATAATTATGCAGCAGAATCTTTTATTACCTCATTAAAACATGGCACTGGAAACCCAAGATATTTACCTTATTGGATTTTTTTACCCTTCAATCAATATGGATTTAGTTTAAGTGTTATTACTGAAATAGTTGGCTTAAGTGTCTTAGTTTTTCTAGTCAATTTTAAATTTAAACCAATAAAAAAAATAGCTTATGCTTCACTCATCTTTTTTATTATGGCTATATTATTTGGACAGCCTATGGGCAGGTTTTTTATAGAACCATTTTTATGGCTTACAATAGGGTCTATTTTCTACCTGGATTCAAAAAAAAATTTGCTGTTCATGGTTTGTGAAAAATTAATAATCATTAATTCTTTAATTATTTTTTGTGCAATAACATTTACTATCTTTACTTTTTTACCAGGAATTTTCTCAATTCAAAATCAAAAAAATATTTTAGTAAAATATGCCAATGGATATAATCTATATGAATGGGCTCATAAAAACCTACCTAGTGATGCTATAATATTAACAACTCATAGATCATATTTATTTTCTAAAAACTCATTTGTAAGTTACGATTTCAGGCTATATGTAAGTACTCAGGAAGGGTTAAATCATTATATAGATTCTGTGATTAAAAAAGAACCAACACATTTATTATATAACAGCATTGATCATAACAATACTCACGATCTTCTCAAAAATTGTAGAGGTAAATTGGTCATAAAAGGTAAAAATGTGCACCAAACAAAAAAGAGAAACCCGTTTAACAATGTTAAAAAGCAACTTGATGGCTATATATATGAAATTGATTTAGATAAATTAAAAAAATGCAAAAAAATATAAAAAATTTTAACTCAATATTAGAAGATTGTTATGATGTGTCATTATTTTTAGAAAATAAATAAATGAAAAAAAATTTATACATTCAATTTGAGACTAGTTTTTTTGATAAGATAATAAACAAAAAAAGAGTTGAAATGGTAAATTTGATTAAAAAAAAAATTAATCTTTCAAAAATTCGAGATTTATTAGATATAGGAACAACTGAAGATTCAAGTGCCAACAGTTCAAATATTTTTTGTAAAATGCTTAATAATATTAAGATACACAAATCTATTTCAAATCAAAAAATTAAAGATAAAAGATTTAAGCTTTGTCTAAAAAAATCTATTACTTCTGAATTATCAAAAAACAATATTCAAAATTTTAAAAGTGATTTGGTTATTTCTAGTGCAACTATTGAGCATGTGGGAAATCTTAAAAATCAAATTATTAAGGTTGAAAATATGATTTCTTTGTCTAAAAAATACGTTGTAATCTCAACGCCAAATCGTTTTTATCCTATAGAGCTCCATACTAAATTACCCTTATTGCACTGGTTGCCTAAGAGTTTATTCAGAAAAATTTTAATATTCTTTAATATGAACTATTTTGCAGACGAAAAAAACCTGAACTTACTAAATAAAAGTGATTTAAAAAAAATTTTAAATATTTTTTCTAAAAAAATAGACTATAAAATTCATAACATTTATTTTTTAGGTTTTGTTTCAAATTTTTTAGTTATATGCAAAATCAAAAAAAACTGATTTAATATTAATGATAATTCTTGGTCTAAACATAAACCACGCTGATACCTCCGCATGTCTAATAATTAATGATAAAATTATTGCTGCTATTGAGGAAGAAAGATTTGTTAGAATAAAACATTATGCAGGTTTGCCAATAAATTCTATACAATTTTGCTTAGAACAATCTGAATTAAAAATTAAAGATATAGATTTTATTACAGTTAATTATTCGCCTGCCGCAAATTTTAAACAAAAAACTTTTTACAGTATTAAAAATATATTATCTAAAAGTACTTTTAAAAAAATATTAAAATTTAAAGATAAGTTGTTTCATACAAGTGACTTAGACAAATATTTAAAAGCAAATAACTTCAGTGGAAAAATTATAAATGTTGAGCATCACATGAGTCATATTGCTTCTTCTTATTATAACTCTTCCTTTAAACGTTCAGTTGGTTTAACAATTGATGGGTTTGGCGATTTTTGTAGTACACAAACATTTCTGTGTAATGATAATAAAATTGAAAGTATAAAGAAAGTTTATTTTCCTCATTCATTGGGAATTTTGTACCAAGCTATTACTCAGTTTTTAGGTTTTAAAAATTATGGTGATGAATATAAAGTTATGGGTTTAGCATCTTATGGAGAACC
>MDTF01003241.1_pt1 | contig 20035 bp, 18 predicted proteins | sample 811191 | NCBI WGS metagenome assembly MDTF01 (sample SAMN05326649, study PRJNA326480) | marine metagenome | isolation source: seawater | place: Southern Ocean | collected 2011
CTCTCAATGGATTGCATGCTGCAAAAGCTGCCAAAAGATTCGCTGAAGAACCCGAGTTTACCATCAGGGCATACTTAACACGTAATTTTTTGGCAAAAATTTTTTCAAATTTTTCAGTTTCTTTATTCATTGTAATGAAACCTGATTTTAAAACTTCAATCCCTTTTTTTAAGTCTTGGTTATTAAAACCCATCTCAAGTAAAGAATATTTTTGAGTATTATTTTTAATTGTTGAAGTGTTATTCACTTTAAAAATGACTTCTGGAATTAATTATTTTATGTAAACCTATGGCTAGCTTTATTTTCGCTTTCCATTTAAATTTTTTTATTATTGTACTATCTAGGTTTTTATTCATTGTACCATCAGGATAACTTTTATTAAAAAAAACTTTTCCTTTATAGTTTGTGATACTTTTTATAAGTAATGTTAATTTTTTAATTGTTATAGACTCTCCACTTCCAACATTAATAATTGGCAATTTTCCTTTAAAGGTTTTATTAATTTTTTTTTTGTCAGTTTTGAGTAAAGTAAATATGGCATTTGCTAAATCATCTACATGAAGAAATTCTCTGATGGGTCGTCCAGATCCCCACACTTCTACTGCATCTAACTTTTTTCTTTTTGCATTTAAAAACTTGCTTATTAAACCTGGAATTACATGACTTGACGCAACTTCAAAATTATCATTTTTACCATATAAATTAGTTGGCATAAGACAAATTATATCTTTTTTATATTTCTCGTACAATATTTCAGAAATCTTTATTCCCATTATTTTAGATAATGCATATGACTCATTCGATTTTTCAAGTTTTCCAGTCATTAAATAGCTCTCTTTTATAGGTGTTTTTGATTTCTTTGGGTAAATACAAGAAGAGCCTAAAAAAATTGTTCTTTCAATATTATATTTTTTGGCAGCAATTAACAAATTTTTTTCTATTAAAAAGTTTTCTAATAAAAACTCTAATGGGTAATTTTGGTTATTTAAAATCCCACCTACCTTAGCAGCACAAATAATTAAATATCTTGGTTTATTTCTTTTAAAAAAAATATCGACTTTTTTTTCATCCGTTAGATCGAGTTCTTTTCTTCTTTTATATAATAAGTTTTTATAGTCATGCCTCAAAAGTAAATTATGAACCGACGATCCAACTAATCCGTTATGACCAGCAATATATATTTTAGATTTTTTTTTGAGCATTATGTTTAAACTTTATTCAAGTTATTTAGCTCAATACTTATCATTTCTTTTACCAGACTAACAATATTGTGTTTAGGTTTCCAATTTAATTCTTTTCTTGCCTTACTTGAATCTCCTAATAGTGTATCAACTTCAAGGGGTCTGAAATATTCTTTATCACATTCTATGATGCATTTTCCTTTATCATTATAGCATTTTTCATTAATGCCCTTGCCTTTCCAATGGTATTTTATATCAAGTTCTTTTAATGATAAATTTACGAAGTCTTTGACGGAATATTGTTTACCAGTAGAAATTACATAATCTTGGGCAGTTTTATTTTGTAACATCTTCCACATTGCTTCTACATAATCCTTTGCATGTCCCCAATCTCTTTTGGCGTCTAAATTACCTAAAAATAATTTTTTTTGCTTGTTTAATTTTATTCTACACAAAGCCATTATTATTTTTTTTGTAACAAATGTTTCTCCTCTAACTGGACTTTCATGATTAAATAAAATGCCATTACAGGCAAAGATTTTATAAGCCTCTCTGTAATTTACTGTTATCCAATGCGCATATACTTTTGCAACACCATAAGGGCTTCTTGGATAAAATGGGGTTTTTTCTGTTTGAGGTATTTGAGCAACTTTCCCAAACATTTCTGAGGTACCTGCTTGATAAAATTTTGTTTTTTTTTCAAAACCATGAAATTTAATCGCTTCTAAAATTCTTAAGGCTCCAATTCCATCAGCATTAGCAGTATACTCTGGGACCTCGAATGAAACTGCGACATGTGATTGTGCAGCTAGATTATAAATTTCGTCAGGTTTAATATTTTTAATTATAGATGAAACAGAAATAGCATCTGTAATGTCACCATAATGTAAAATAAATTTTCTATTTTTTTCATGAGGGTCTTGATAAAGATGGTCTAATCTACCAGTGTTAAATGAGGAAGACCTTCTTTTTACACCATGTACTATGTAGTTTTTTTTAAGCAGAAACCCAGCAAGGTACGATCCATCTTGCCCTGTAATTCCAAATATTAATGCTGTTTTTTTTTTCATTTTTTTTTAAAAAAGTTCTTACTTATTCTCAAACATTCATTTTTTAGATCAACTATATCATTTTTAATTCTAATCTTATTCATAAGCTTCTTATTGTTTAAAGTAAAATTGTCATTATTAAAACTTTTTTTTGGATTAATAATTTTAACTTTTTTTAAATTATAAAAATTTAACCAAAAAATAAGCTGATTTAAATAAATTTTTTTACCCAAAGAGACATTAAATGCTCCAAAAGCACCTATATTTATTAGCTCAAAAACTATTTGGTTAAATTTTTTTATAGAAATGAAGTCTTTGTACGTTTCTTTATTCTTATAAATGAATCCACTTTTTGCCATTTCAAAAAAAATATCACAAAAAGTTTTATGAAGCTTTCTCTTATTTTTATTTGGTTGGCTGATAATATTTGAAATTCTTAATATTAAAACTCTATTGCTCAGAATTTTTTCTACTGAAATTTCAGATATCAGCTTATTTTTTGAATAATTACAATTCGGTTTTTTTTTATCTAGCTCTTTAATATTAAATTTAGTTTTATAAATTTTTCTGGTGCTCAACATAACTAATCTTGTTTTTGAATGTATAATTATTTTCGCAATTACTAGATCATTATCGTTTCTAATTTGATATTGATTTTCAATAAATTTTCGATTAGATGTGCAGTTAATAATAGTGTCAAATTTATTAACATTTTTATTTTGATTTTTTAAGAAGTTCTCAAAACTCAGAGAGTAAACTTTTGTTTTCTTAGTTTTAAAGTATTTAAATAAATTGCTACTTATAAGACCTTTTTGACCAATAATTAATATTTTTTTATTCATTTTATAAAAAAATAAATAAAGTTTGTTAATAAGTAATCTAAATTTTTTACATGTTGCACATTATTTTTTAAAAAAAAATATTTTACATAATCATGAGCTTGTTTACGTCTTATCCACCATGTAAATGATAAAAACTTAAAATTTGCTGAAATCATTTCTTCAGATTGTCTATAATAAGTAAGGTTTTCATCTAAAACACAAAAATTTTTTAAAATAAATTTTAAATATAAACCTACTCTAAAATCCATCCATATATCTGGAAATAAATTGCAATTTATTTTATTAAATATTTTTTTAAATTCCTCTCTTCTCATAGCGATACAACTTTGCGGTGGAATATAAGGCCAATAATTAGAAATAAATCTTTTTTTATTTTTAATAAATTTTAATTTTTTTTTATATTTATAAATTGGAAGATCAAATAATGAAGATATTTTTTTGTTTTTCAAAAATGTACTAATTACACTTTTTATCTTATTTTTTTTAAATAAATCATCACTATCTAACAAAAATATAATCTCTCCGTTGCTTTTTTTAAAAGCGCTATTATATGCATTCATTTGATTATAAGAGCCATATTTTCCTCTTATTTTATTCTTAATGATTTTAATATTTTTATATTTATTAATTTGTTTGATGGAATTGTCTGATGATGAGTCATCATGAATTATTATTTCAATATTTTGATAGGTTTGTTTTTTTATAGAATTGATGCATTCTGCCAAATATTGCTCATTATTATAATTGGCAATTAATACAGATACCTTAATGTCTTTCAATTTATTAACTCTTCTCTTTTATAAATATACTCAAATGTTTTTCTGAAAGGCATTCTTGATTTATATATTTTATTAAAATTGTTTTTAATTAATAACTCATTAACATCTGCAAATGTATAACTTTTTTTAATCATATTATCATAGTGATGCTCAAACATAACAATATCAACTAGTTGAATTTTATTCTCTAAGCCTGACAATATTTCAAATTCATATCCTTCTGTATCTATTTTCAAAAAATCAATCTTTTTTATATTATTTTTTTCAATATAATCTTTTAATTTAGAAATTTTTATTTGGATTGTTTCATATATCTTTTTATTATTTAAAAAACTAATTAATCTAAATTTTCTTTTATAATATTTAGATTCTTCATCTATTTTTTGAATTGTAGATGACGAGCTTTCTTCAAATTGTTTAAATTCGACAGTTTTATCTTTTGCACCAAGGGCTATATTTTCTAAAATTATCTCAGTATTATTATACGCTTTTTTATTTTGCACTATTTTCTTTTTTAAATATTTAAAATTGATTGGACTCGCTTCAAATGAAATAATTTTTTTAATATAAAAATTTTTTGAAAATAGTTCAATTGACTCTCCTTTGTGTGCACCAATATCTATAAGAAGTTCAAATTGATTGTACTTATTATTGTTTAAAAATTTGATCCATTTTTTTTGATAAGAATGGTCAAACAGACTAAGAGCCCATAATATTATTTTTTGAATCATTGATTTATGAATATAATTTTACCTATTACTTTCTTTATCTTAACATCTTTATTACAGTCAATTTTTTCAATTTTACACTTATTATATTGCTCTATTAATTGATCCATTTCTTTTTGTATTCTAAAATGACCATCATCTAAAAAATAATAGGTTTGTTTAATTGGTTCGTAGTTATATAATTCCATTTCATTAATTATTCTATTTATATTCCTCGATATAAAAATAATTGTTGTTATAGAAACTAGCACAATAATAACTTTTGCGTATTTTTTTAGGTCATTTTGTGATGAACTAAGTTTCACAGATATTGGAATAAATAGTAATAGAGCTATAATATGGTAACCACCATACCTTAATGCCGGGTGATTATAAAACCATTCAAAGCCTAAAATTAAAATTAACAAATAAACTAAATACACATGATTATCTACTTTGATTGCATTTCTGTTAACAGAGGCACCTCTAAAGCAAAATAAGACTATACCAATTAATAATATTATGCCCAATATAAAATCACTCACTTTATTAAAGAAATAAATATCCATCCAATTACTTATCCAATTAAAATTTTTTATATATGTTTCAGGATTATCTACTCTGAAATTTGGTAGTGCACCTCCCTTTGACCACAATTCATAAAAATCGTTCATTCGCTCTACTTGTGTTAATGGTATGCCCCAGCTGATTCCATCAAAACATGTAAAGCTTAATGGATAAATTAAACAGCCTGTATTAACAAAATATGTAAATAAAATAAAAGAAAATAAAACTAAAAATAATATGAAATATTTATTAAAAAATATAAAATATAAAGTTTGTATATAATTTTTTTTTTTTTTAAAAATGTAGAAGAATAGAGGAATGATAAAAATTATATATAAAATATAAAAAGCCTTAAAAGAAACAATCAATGCAGCAAGTAAATATATATAAAATAAATTAAAGGTTTTAATATTTTTTAAATTAATAAAATTTAACAATTCAATTATAAACAAAAATATCAATATCATTGCAGCACGGTCAGTCCCGTATTCAGCAAACCTATAGAAAAATATATTTATGAAAATAAATGATAATAAACTTAAAAAATGAATAAAATTTAATCGTTTATCTTTAGTAAATACAAATTTGAAATAATTATGAATCTTCTTTAGAAGGATAATATTTGCAAAACCTAAAATAAATAAAGAAAAAAAATTAAACAAATAAAATTTTGCATAAGGTAAATAAAATAAAGAATTTATATAAAATATAGATGAGGGTGTTCTAAAACCATGATTAAATTGACCAATACCTATGTATAAACTTTGTTGTGTGAGATAATACGTATAAGGAAAATGATAATATGGAAAATCATCATGATTTTTAAATTGAAATACAGCACAAAATAATAAAGTAAAAACTATAAAAGAAAAAATAATTTCATTTTTATATGAAGAATATTTTTGCTTTATTAAATAAGTAAATAAAATTAATCCAATAAAAAGTATTGCGAGATTATGAAACTCGGTATGTGCAATAAAAAGATTGCTAAAATACGAATATATAATTAATATATAAATTCCAAATAATCCTGTGTACCCAAAGTTAATAAAATCTAATTTAATTTTTAATAATTTTAAAAAAAACAGACCATAACCAACTATTGATGCGAGAATTAAAGTAAAATATAAGGTAAATATAAAAAAATTGTACATTATTTGAATATTATTTTTTAATTGATATTTTATTGATATACAGAATTACTCTTATAAAATTTAAATTTACCATTGTCTAAATAATAAATGCTTATGAATGAACTAACTTTAATAATACCTGCAAAAAATGAAGCAGAAAGTCTTCCTGCCGTCTTAAGTGAATTGAAAAAATACAATTACAAAACAGACATTGTTTTACATTCTACTGACGTAGAGACAATCCAGGCAATTAAAGAATGTGAAGTTAATATAGTTTATCAAGATAATTTTGGATATGGTGATGCCTTAATTCGTGGAATTAAGCAGTGCAAAACAAAATATTTTTGTATCTTTAATGCAGATGGTTCTTTTAATCCCTCAGATATAAAGAAAATATATGAAACTTTGCATTCTAAAAAATTAGATTTTATATTTGCATCTAGATACCAAGCTGCCTCCGGCAGTGAGGATGATACAATAATAACGCTGGTTGGTAATTATATCTTTACTTATATTGGTAAAATATTTTTTCGACTTAATATAAGTGATATTTTATATACTTTTATAATCGGCAAAACTGAACAGGCAAATATATTAGATCTAAAGCAAAAAGATTTTTCTTTTTGTGTGGAGCTACCAATAAAAGCAAAAAAAATGAAAATGAAATTGGGATGCATAGATTCTTATGAAAGAAAAAGAATTGCAGGTAAAAAAAAAGTTAACGCTTTTAAAGATGGATTCTTAATTTTAAAACACATGATAAAACTGTTTTTTATGAAGCTTTAAAATTTTTTAGCTTTTTATACAGCAACTTTCTATAAAAAAAAATATAAACAATTATATTAAATATTATTATTAATATTAGTATTTTTGTATGATTGTAAAACTGGGTGGCAATTGCAACACACATTAAATTATAAAAATTGATTATCGTGCCTGTAACTGTGTTCAAATAAACACTCTTGATATTAAAAGTTTTTTTTAAAAGCAAAAAAATAATTTGGTGTAAATGGTTGGTATCAGGTTCGAGTGGAGATCTTGATAAATTTTTTTTTCTCAAGATTGAAAAGAGATTCTCAAAAGCTGGATACCAAAGCAAACAAGCTATAAAATATGGAGAAATATTATCATTAATTTGATAGGTATTTATCAAGCATAAAGCAAATAATAAGCCTAAAAAATATGACCCTCCATCACCTAAGTAAAGTTTGTTAAAAAAATTTAATATGAATAGTGCAATCAAGACAGGTATTAAATTATAAAAATCTATAATCTGGCTTATTACAATACCATTTAATTCAAGATAGTAGAGGCTTAAAGAAATAATTAAACAATATCCAATAAGTAATGTATTTACACCATCTATAAAATTGCAACCATTAATTACAATTAAGATACAAAATACTGAAAAAAGTATTCTAAATATATTGTTTTCAAGCAGCTGATCTAAAAAAATTATTTTAGTCTCTGGAACTGTAATTGAAGAAAAATAGACAACGCCAAACACAATTAAAGTTTGAATAATAAATCTCAATTTTGGAGAGTTAATTTTCTTCGTGTCAGATAAAAAGCCAATACAAAATATAAAAAAAACATAAGTAAGGTTTAATAAATTGAGATAATAATATGATGTAAAAATTAAAATCAAACCACCAGAAAGTGGTATACTTTTTGAAGAAATAAATTTTTGATGGTTGTCACCTTTATAGTTTAAAAATATTTTTTTTTTAACAAAAATATAATTTAAAGTTATGGTTAAAAATATAACTGAAATAAATAAGATTATATTCATTTGTTTTTTAATTCTTTTAATACATAATTAAATGAAAGTAGCATCAAAAAGATAAAGGATTTTATTATACTAAAATTCATATATTTTCTATAAACTAGATAACCGTCATAAAACTTTTGTATTTTTGAAGTTGAAAGAGAATCATCTAGCTTTCTCCATTTTGTTAAGTTATTTTTTAGAGCAAAAATTTTTTTATTGTTTAGTGTGATTTTAAGCCAAAGAATGTAATCCTCTTTAGTGCTAGTATTAGCAAATTTTATTTTATCTGTGATTATTTTTTTATTCAATATCACTGTTGATAGACCAATATCGCATGAATTTAGTAGCAATTTATGATTCATATCCCTAGCTCTACGACTTCCAATTATTTTATTATGAGAATTAATAATTTGATAAGATGTATGAGAAATATCTATTGCATTTTTTTTCATAAAAAAAATTTGTTTTTTTAGTTTATCTCTTATCCACAAATCATCAGAATCTAAAAAAGCAATTAAACTACCTTTACTCAATTTAATTCCTTTGTTTCGAGATCTGCCTGCTCCTAAGTTTTTTTTATTAATATAAAGTTTAATTCTTTTATCTTTTTTTATAATTTTTTTAAGAATATTTAAATCTTCTTTATTCTCATCATCGTAGACAATAATTAACTCAAAATTTCTATAGGTTTGTTGTATTACTGAATTAATAGCTAGTTCAATATATTTTTTTTTTTTGTAATAGGGAATAATAATGCTAACTAAATCCATGTATATAGGTTTATTGTAATTTTACTTATAGTAAATAACATGATTATTTGTTTTCATTTAAAAAAAAATCTAATTTTTTATAATGGCGAAATTTAGTATAATTAATTGCTACTTTTTTTGAAAAAACTTTCTGCAGATAAATTTCTTCTTTTTTTAATTTTTTAAATTTTTCATAACTCTCTTCAAGACTTAAAAGATTATTCGAATGAAATAAAATACCCCCCTTACCATCTTTTAAAATTTCTTTAGGTCCACTTGGACAATCACTAGAAATTATGCTTGTATTATTTGCTGCAGCTTCAACTAATACAAAACCAGGATCCTCCCAAAGTGAGGTGGAAATAAAACAAAAGCATTTCTTTAATAAATTGTGAATGTTATTTTGAAACCCTAAAAAAATAATTTTATTTTCCAGCTTATTTTTTATTAAGAACTGATCAAATTTATTTTTTAACTCCCCTTCTCCAGCTATAATTAAGTATAAATCTGGATCTTTAATAGTTTCTTTTTTAAAGAAATTTAAAAGAAGTTGAAAATTTTTTTGGATACTCAGCCTTCCTATTGCTAGAATAAATTTTTTATTTACCAAAAAATTTATAATTTTTTCATTATTTTTTTTTTTTATTTTTGATATTTCAATAATTGGATCTTCCAAAAGATAAAATTTATTTTTTTCAAAAATTTTTTTTATATTTAATAATTCTATAGTTTCACTTGTTGGACAAAAAACTTTAAATATTTTTTTTGAAATTTTTTTCCATAAAAATTCTCTTAAAAAATTCATCTTTGGATAACCTGAGATTCTCAAAATAAATTTAGTTTTAAAATTGAAGAAAATTAATAATATAAATGGAATAAATGTTAAAAGATGAACAACCAAATAGTCTGGTTTATCTTTTTTTAAAACTTTATATAATGGTATGATTGAAAATAGCCCTATCAATAAATAAGTTAATCTTGATTTAACAAATCCAGTTATATCTTTATTCAAACTTAATTTCTTTGATAAATACAAATCTATAAAACTAATTTCTTTATTATTTTTCTTAAAAAACTCCCACTCACCAAACACATTTATGATATTTACATCATAATTATCAGAATACTTTTCTAAACTTTTTGCTGAATTCAAAACTGCCTTTACAGTCGCCACATTCTTATTAATATGTGGAGACCAATAATATATTTTTATTTGTTTCAAGAATTTACTAATTTGATTTAATGGTCAATTTAATTACTATGCACCAATTGTAAATAAAATAATTATGAAAGAAAAAAAACTATTGATCTTTATGCCTTCTGTAGAGGGTGGAGGTGTAGAAAAAAACTTTTTTTTAATTGTTAATTATCTAAGTAAAAAATTTTCTAATGTTACTATAATAACTGCACATAAATCTATAAGAAAAAAAATAAATAAAAATATAAACCTAATTACTCCTAATTCAAATATCTGGATTACAAATTCCAGATATCCAAAATATTTTATTTGTTTAATTTACTTAACCTTATTTTTACTACGTAATAAATTTACACTGGTATTTGCTTTTCAGGCAAATATCTATGCATCACTAATAACTAAAATTTTTCGTAAAAATATAATTACACGATCTAATTCTTCATCTGAAGGTTGGTCCAAAAGTTATTTTAGAAAAGTTCTTTATAAAATTTTTTTGAAACTTCCTGATCAAGTGATAGTAAATAGCTTTCAATTTAAAAAAGAACTTGATACTAAATTTGGTATTAATAGTCATGTTATTTACAATCCTCTGAATAAAAATGAAATAATAAAAAAAAGCAAAGAAAAAATAAAATTAGATTTTTTTAAAGGTTCATTTGTTAAAATAATTACAGTTGGTAGACTTGTAGATCAAAAAGATCATTTAACAATGTTAAGAGCTATAAATTTAATTAAAGATAAAAATATTAAACTTTTAATTATTGGTAATGGTAAAAATAAGCTTAAACTAAAAAACTATATAAAAGATAATAGACTTTCATCTAAAGTTAAGATTCTATCTTTTAAAAAAAATCCATATAAATATATGGCCTTGGCTGATATTTTTTTGCTTTCATCTGTATTTGAAGGTTTACCAAATGTTTTGTTAGAAGCTCAATGCCTAAAGAAATTTATTATATCAACTAATTGTCCAACTGGGCCAAAAGAAATTCTTTTAAATGGTAAGTTTGGTGAGATTGTGCCAATGCTGAATTATAAAAAAATGTCTGAAAAAATAACCTCTTACAAAAAAACAAAAAAGGTTGTCACAAAAAAAATTGATTTAGGTTTTAAAAATTTAAATAGATTTGATTATAATTATAATATGGATAAATACTCAAAAGTAATTAAAAGATTTATATATCTATAATAGTTCTTTATATGTGGTTAGTAGCTTATTGCTAATTAGATCTAGATCAAATTTTTTTACAGATTCAAAGCAATTTTTTTTTAAATCAATAAAATTATTTTGGTTTACATTTAGTTTGCAAATCTTTTCAACAAAATCTGAAAGATTATTTTCATTTATAAAAAAACCATTAAAATTATCTATTATAACCTCGTTAGAACCCTTAGACATAAATGATAATATTGGCACTCTTGATGCAAGAGACTCGATATAAGTTATGCCAAAAGACTCTATTCTTGATAAATTTAAATATAGATCAGAATTTTTATAATGTTTTATTAAATTTGAATGAGGAAAATACTCTTCATCTGTATTGTCTATGTTCTCTATCAAATCAAATAAATCAGCATTTGATTTAAAAAACTTATTTTTTAACAAAAATTTTGAATTTTCACCAATAATTTTCCATTTAAAGTTAATTTTTTTTTCTTTTATTCCAGCAGCAATTTTAGGAATTAAATCAAAACCTTTTTTTTTCTCAGCAAATCTAGCTACCGTTATGAAATTAAATACTTTATCTTTTTTATTTGCAGATTTATGTTGCTCGAACTTCTTTAAATTTACACTATTTGGAAAATAAATTAACTTGTCTTCGTTTATACCAAGATCAATTAAATCTTTTCTAATAATTTTAGAAATATAAGTAAATTTATTAACTTTCTTTAGTGTGGCTTTAAGCAAATCATCATATTTTTTATTAAGTCTAAATCCATAATTTATAGATCTATCAATTTGAACATCTGCACCATGGAACGTGACAATTATTTTTGCTTCCTTATTAAAATTTTTTAGGACATTAATTAGTATTAAGCTTTTAAAGTTTAAAAAACTAAAATGCCAAACATCAAAATTATACTTTTTTATTAAATAAGATATGTATGGATTTAAAAAAAAGAATAAATTAATATTTAAATAATATTTAAAAACAAAAACAACATTCAATATAAATTTATTTAGTAAAATTATCTTGTAATTATTGTTTTTAATATTTGTTTTGTTGTAAATAAGTAATTTAACATCACAACCTAGTTTGCAAAGCTTATTTGCAACATTGTGAATTTGCACTTGAGCTCCACCTGGAACTGGAAAAAAGATACCTGAGATAAATGCTATCTTCATAAAAAATTATTTAATTGATTTTATTACTTTTTTTAAATCATTGATTTTTTCATCATTAAAAAAACCAAAATCTTCTCTATATTTTCTCAATAAACTTTGTTTTTTTTTTGAATTCCACCAATTTTCAATCTTTTTATTGTTATCCAAGTATTCTAGAACTTTTGAGAGACTTTCTGGTGTTTTGTGAACGATACCTAATTTGATAAATTTTTTAAAGTAATTTTTAGTTTTATCATTTAGTAAATTAAAATTATGAACAAATAAAATTAACGTAGGTTTATTAACAGCCAAACTTTCTAGGTGTCCAGTTCCACAAAATGTATGAATAATTAATTTTGCTGAACTCATTTCTTTAATCATATTTTTTTTTTCACCTAAAAATTTTAATCCTGAATTATAAGACAAAAACTTTTTTTTTTCATCCCAGAATGATTTTTTTTCATGTAATTTAATCAATAAATTTTCACAAATCTTTTTGCCTTTTAAAAGTGAAAAAAAAGTACATAAATCATCAAAATATTTTTTATTTTCTAAAAAACCACTATCAAGTTTAATTTCTCCAACATATTTAGATCGCTTTCTTACCTCTAATATAATTTTATTAGACTTTTTTGAAGTTATGTTTAAATTTTTGATTATTCCAAATGGTATTATTTTCTTTTTTCTAATATTACCCCAAGATAGATATTTATCAGAAATTTTTACTTCATGAATTGAAGAAAAGTGCAATTTATGTTGAAAATATGCTCCACCATGTTGTGCTAATATTAAAGATGATCCATTTTCAACATTTCTAGCAATATATCTATCCATCAAGGTACTTCTAGAAATACCAAGTGTAGTAAATATTTTTTTTGGAGACTTAGGAAAGGGAATTTGATTTGTAATATTTTCTATATTTCTGAAATTTTCTAAATAGGCTGATGGAAGAGATATTAATAACTCTGTGCTTAAAAAGTTTTCAAGACCAGTTTTAGATGATTTTAATTTTTTGAAGTTTTTCCTATTAAATTCAAAAAGTTTTTTTTTTTCAAAAAGTAAATAAGGTCTCAAAATTTTATAATATAATAGAGATTTATTTATCAATAAATTTAATTTTATTTCTTGAAAATTTGACATGTAAGTTGAAAATATTAGCGTACTTTTATTTTGAGGTAAAAAATTTAGAATTTTTTGAATAAGTAGAGATATTTTTCCTTTGGTATTTTTATTTTTTAATTTTTGATAAATTAATTCCTTTTCATGGTTTTTAATTATTTTTCCAGTCTTTTTTATTATAAATTTATTTGAAAAAGAATGTTCAATAATTTTAGTATAACCATAGTGATTCCAATAATTACTACCTACTATTTTTTCATAATCTTCAATACCTAGTGGAATTATATCTTTTAACTTAATTTCTTTTTTTAAAAAAATAAAATTTTTTTTTTTCAATGAATTAATTAAAATCCACTTGAAGGACATAGATGATATAAACTTATAAAGCCATTGACCTAAAATAATTGACCAATACCTTTTTGAATATTTTGTATTATGATAATTATTTAAAAAAATTATTAGTTCATTGAGAAAATGATCATAAAGCCTTAAGTTTTTTCTATTGTCACTTAATTTTTTTTTATAATCACTCCATTTTTTATAGTAGCTTATATTTTTTTTAAGATTATATTTTTTATCAAATACAGGTAATTCTAAATATTCTTTTAGAATATCATCAGTTTTATTGAGATACAAAAAATCTGTTATTAATTTTTTTTTCATTATATATTTTTTGTAAAAAAATTCCTTTAAATTCTAATTAAGTTAAGTTCTTATTTTTATCATAATTTTAAAGATTCAAGCAGTTTTCTGTCTTTTAAGTTCCAAAATTTATACAATTGTTTTGATCTTTTTCTTCGAAATAAAATTTGTCTTATTTCAACTGCAATATATTTTAAAATCATAAAATAATTAGAACGCTTTGAAGAAATTTTTTTTTGGTATTTTAAAAATAAATTTGTAAAGATATTTATAGAGTCACAAGTGGATGCTAATTCGTCTGCTTTCCTAAAAAAATTTTTACTCTCACATAGTCTAATTAAATATTTTTTATCTTTTTTAAGTAACTTTTTTAGCTCATGTATATTTTTGGGCTGAATAGATAATGCAGTAGCACCATTTTTTACTGTTGGTCCACGATTTTTATCTGCCATAACTGATTTATCCCAATCTATAAATTTTGTAATACTAATAACTGGAATATTATATTTTAAAGCATCTACTGCTGTAGAGCTATAAACATTTAATACTACATCAATATCCTTTAAAAAATCTCTGATATCATCACCTTGATAAATTTTAATTTCAGGGAATGTTTTTTCATAAATTTTTATATCTTCAAATGGGCTTACTTTTATAATAAATTTAAAATCTTTTTTAATTTCATTTAAAATATTTACGAGATTATGAATATAATCTATTTCAAATTTTAAATATCCAATCCTAGCTGGTTCAGTGTTTTCAACCAAATGACGTATTAAATTTGGAATATTGTTTTTTGAGATTCCTTTACCAGAGATAACTCTAGAATGTGTTGGTATTCCAATTATTTTAATTTTTTTATTAACTTCTTTTTTTTCTAAATAATTTTTCTTATCAAATTTTAGAGTTCCGCTTACTAGAACTTTATTTCTATAACCTTTTTTAATCAGAAATTTTGCATCTAGTTTGCTCCAAGCTAAAACTTTATTGATCTTTCTAATCAAATAAATTGGGTATTTTTCACTTTGCACTTCATCAGTGTAAAACATTCCTTCTGAAGAATGCATGAATGTATCAATTTTTTTTTTTGATGCATATTCTACAATTGGACCACAAGAATTTTTAGCTAAATTTGGAACAATAACTATATGAGGGTTAATTAGGTCTATAGCAGTTTTCCAAACTGGAATATTAAATAAATACAACTTAATTTTATGTTGATTAAGTTTTTTTTTTAAATCATATAGCCCATATAATTCTCTGAATTTATTATCTATTATCCAAATTACTTTCATAATAATATCAATATCATTTTAGTTTTTATTACCTAAAAAAATTATTTCATCTAAGTCAATAAGATTTAATCTATTAATTTCATTTTTGATATTCCTTTTATTAAGCCTGTTTAAAAAACCAAATGATTCAAATGATAACTCCATAACAGACCTTGGTACATTTGTTGTTTTAAAATGAGAGTGAATACCATGGGTGTCAAAAAAAATAATACTTCCTTTTTCACCATAAATTGCATCAAATTTTTTTTGGTCCAAATTTGGAAACCTTGTCTCATCGTACTTATGCCAAAGTTTAATTTGTTTATGAGTTCTTTTTAAATAATATAATGGATGCGTTTTCAAATTTTTATCATTTAGCCAGATGTAAATTTTTACTCTTCTATACTTAGAATCATGATGTGGCTGCATACTTTCACTATAAGAATTTTTATTACCTAAAGTAAGTATTGAATTATCATATACATAAATTTTTTTTCCCAGGTAATTCTTGATCATTGAGATAACACCTAAATCAATAAGCGCAGTATATATTTTTTTTAAATCAACATTCTCTATTTTTTTTCTATCTACAACAAAATCATAATCAGAGTAATTCAAATATTTATTTAGATCTATATTTTCTAAAGGAAATTTTTTATTATAAACTGAGTATCCATTTTCAAAAAGATCTTTAATATCTTTCTTTAAAAAAAACTTATGACAAATTTCAAAATAATGTTGATGTATGAACATTCTATTTAAAAATTGTTTTCTTAAATTGGTAAACATATTTTTTTTATTAATCATATAAAAGATGATATTTTTTATAAAAATCTGGATAATTAAACTTTTCTGTAATTTTACCTTCTTTCAAAATTATTATTTCATCACAAATTTTAAGTGGTTTTAATTTGTGAGAAATAATTAAAAAGGTTTTATTTTTTTTAATTTGTAGTTGTTTTAGCTTTTCTAATATAAAATCCTCATTACTAGGGTCCAAAGAATTAGTAAATTCATCTAAAATTAATACATCTGGGTCTCTAAATAAAAGTCGAGCTAATGCTACTCGCTGGATTTGTCCACTAGATAAAATTGATCCTTTTTCACCAATTTTTGTATTTAATCCATATTTTAATTCACTTAAAAAATCAGAAACTCCAGAATAATAAATAGCTTCATCAAGTTTTTTTTTATCAATGGTGTCTTTATTATTTAAAAAAATAATATTATTTTCTAATGTGTCATCTAGAAGGTAGTTATCTTGAGAAATTAGACCAATATGATTTTGCCAAAGTGTGATTTTTTGATCAATAGATTTTCCATCAACTAACATTTCGCCGTTAGTGGGTTTTAAAAGTCCACAAATTATATTTATTAAAGTCGTCTTGCCTGAACCAGATTTTCCAAGAAACGCTATACTCCTTCCTTTTTCTACCTGAATACTTAAATTTTCAAATACATTTTGGTGACCATCATTATATTTAAAGGACATATTTTTTAATTGAAATTTTTTCTCAAATTTTAATTTTCCCTCATCTGTGATTTTAGATTTATCTATTAATGTAGAATATTTTTCTAATTTGCTAATTTCATTGTTCATTAATTGTACTGAGGGATTATATGATCTTAATATAGCTATGGTTGATCCAAAACGTGAAATTATTGGCAACAATCTTATAAATGCAACTATATAAAGTGATATATAAGGAATTAAACCACTTGGGTCTGCATTGATTATAAATTTGATAAAAAATAATATTATAATAAGAAATGAGATTTCAAAAAGTGCTATTGGTATTGAACTTATTATTTCAGTCATTTTCATTGTATGCTCAAATACTTTTACCTTTTTTGAAAAATTCTCTAAAATTTTATCCTCTTTTTTTGTAATTTTAATTTCTTTTATTGCACCACATGTTTGATTTATCCATTGATACACAGCATTAACTGCTATCAATTTTTTTACACCAATTTTATTAAGGTAACTATAAAAAGTTGAGATATATAAGAATACTAATATCACTAAAAATAATAGAGCAAATATAGTTGAATAAACATCAGCAACTAAAAGAAGAACAAAAATTGAAAGAAGCATAAGTATGTCTTTTGAAAATTTCAGTATCATAAAAAAATTTGTCACATAATTTTTTGTTTCCGTATCTGTGTTTCTTAAAATTTCAGAAGAATTATAAGACTTCATCGTTTCAAAAGGAGCATATAAATAAAGATTTAAAAATTTTCTCTTTAAATAGTGATTAAATTTCATTTTAAGAGAAGTTTGATAAACAACAACTGATAAGTAAATAATATTTTTAATAAAAAAAATGGCTACAAAAAAAATTATACCAAAGTTAATTATGGAATTTTTATTTTCAGTATCCAATAAATCTTTAAAAAAATTAAAGTAATTAGGCAGAATTGGTTCAGAACTTACAAAAAGATCAATAAACAAAGGTATTAATGCAATTGAAATAGTCTCAGCAATAACCAATAAAATATTCAAGATAATAAAAAAGACAATGTGTTTTTTGTGTTTTTTTTTATCTTTAGTAATTAAATTAATATAATTATTCATTTTAATAAAAGATCATATTTTACAATTTGATTTACTTTAATATCTTTTTTTAATTTTTTACCAACTATTTTTGTAATTGAAAATGGATTAATTCCATATCCCGGTCTTAGGGAAATTAAGTCATTATAAGTAACTTTAGTCCCTTTTTTTTTACGTTTATTAAAATATAAACTTTTTTTTGATATTTTTGACATCTCTAATTCCTCAGGTTGAATTTTTTTAATATTTGTACCCATTATCACTTCAGTTTTTCTAATTTGATTTATCATTTCTTTTAATTCAAGTACATTGAAGGAGGCCTTATGATCTGGTCCTTTTAAATTTTTGCTTAAAGTAAAATGTTTTTCAATAATTCTTGACCCCATTGAAACTGCTAAACAAGAGGTGAGAATATCATCACTATGATCTGAATAACCTACAATAAAATTTAATTTTTTTAGATTATTTAAAACATTTAAATTTATTGAATTAAGTGAACATGGATAGTTAGAAACACAATGTAGTAACACAACATTAGGATTTTTATTTTTTTTATAAATTTTAAGTGTTCTTTGAACATCTTTAATCGATGACATTCCTGTCGATATTATTACTGGCTTTTTAAGTTTTGATAAATAACTATGAAGATTATAGTCAATTAAGTCAGCAGAAGCTGTTTTGAATATTTTTACACCTAACTTATTTAAAAATTTTGCACTTTTAACATCATAAGGAGTTGACATAAAAATAATTTTTATTTTTTTACAATATTTAAAAAGAGTTTTATGATCCTTATAACTAAGCTCAAGCTTTTTAATCATTTGAAAATGATCTTCATTATCATTTGAATTTTTTAATTGGTATTTAACTTTCCTAGTACCTGGTAAAACTAGGTTTTTAGCTTTGAAAGTTTGAAATTTAACTGCATCAGCACCTGCTAATTTTGCTTGTAAGATAAGTTTTTTTGCTAGAGAAATATTATTGTTATGATTTACACCTATTTCAGCTATGACAAAAGTCTTATTAGATTTTTTTAAAAAATTTTTTAACATTATTAAATATTTACATAAAATGTAGCGAAAATAAGTTATTTATATTGAAAGTTCAATAGTTGAACGGTATATTTGTTCAAAATTTGAACTATTGTGAAACAAAATCAAGAAAACTTAGATTTATTAAGAATGATTAGTAAAAAACCTCAAGTATCTCAAAGAATACTTGCGGATGAACTTGGTTTCAGTCTAGGAAAATTAAATTATCTAATTAATGCGCTAAAAAAAAAGGGGTTAATTAAAATCAAAAATTTCAAAAATAATAAAAATAAGATTAATTATATCTATATACTTACTCCAAAAGGTATTACAAAAAAAAGTTTTCTTACAATTAATTTTATGAAACGAAAAATGAAGGAATATGAAGAGCTTAAAAGAGAACTAGAGAATAACAAATGAAAAATAATATCTCTATATCAACGGGTGGGTATAAAAGTTTAACAGGCCTAGAAGCGATAAAATACTTAAAGAAATATAATATCTCATCTCTAGAACTATCAGGGGGGAAATATTCAAAAAATCAAGTTAATAAAATTTTATCTTTAAAAGAAAAATTTAAAATTAGAGTACATAATTATTTTCCACCCCCCAAACATCCTTTTGTTATTAACCTTGCTTCTGAAAATAAAAGAATTTTAATTAGATCTGTAAATCATATAAAAAAATCAATTTTATTAGTAAAAAAACTTGGAGGTAATACTTACAGTTTTCATGCAGGCTTTAGAGTAGATCCAAATGTTAAATCTTTAGGAAAAAAGTTTGAAAAAATAAAAATGATTAGCAAAAAAAAAGCCTTTGGTAACTTTGTAAATCAAACAAAAAAAATATCTAAATTTGCAAAAAAAAATAAAGTTAAAATTTTGATAGAAAATAATGTTCTCACTAAAAAAAATCTAAATAGATTTAAAAGTAATCCTTTTTTATTAACAAATTATAGTGATGTGCAAAAATTTTTTAAATTAATGCCAAAAAATGTAAGATTGCTCTTAGATGTTGCCCACTTGAAAGTTAGTGCAAAAACTGAGATGCTAAATCCAAAAAAATCAATAAAAATTATGAATGAATATGCGGAAGGATATCATTTTTCAGAAA
>MDTF01012784.1_pt1 | contig 20008 bp, 16 predicted proteins | sample 811191 | NCBI WGS metagenome assembly MDTF01 (sample SAMN05326649, study PRJNA326480) | marine metagenome | isolation source: seawater | place: Southern Ocean | collected 2011
CCTACAACAAATTCATCAGGAATTTCAAAACCTAAGAAGTCAGTTTTAATGTCAACTTCGCGGCGAGAAGGTTTGTCGAGTAGAGCGATGGTTCTCATTCGCTTAGGCTGGCGACGCATAATATGCTGAGTGACGTTTTTCATTGTGTGGCCTGTGTCAACAATATCCTCTACAATCAACACATCTCTATTTTCAATGGTACCACGAAGGTCTTTTAAGATACGAACCTCACGCGAGCTTTCCATGCCGTCACCATAACTACTCACTTCAAGAAAATCGACCTCAATCGGTAAGCTGATCTCACGTACTAGATCCGCGATAAATACAAAAGAGCCACGCAAAAGCCCTATCACAACCAATTTATCCGTATCGGAAAATTCTGTTTCAATTTCATTAGCTAATTGCTCAATTCGAGCTGCAATTGACTTAGCTGAAATCATACTGTCGATGACATATGGGTTTTGTGTCATAGTGCCCTCTTGAACTTTCTGCCTGTTTCTACGACATCTAAATGGCAGAGTCAGCGGGAAATAGCATGCCAAGCCATAATGAAACGAGAATTTTGCCATATTCAGCACAACAAATGTACGATTTGGTGGCTGATGTTGCTTCCTATCCTGAATTTCTACCTTGGTGCGCTGCCGCGCGCGTTAAATCTGTGACTGTGGACGGAGCGTCTAAGTTAATGGCTGCAGATTTGGTTATCTCATTCAAAGTGTTTCGGGAACGTTTCAGCAGCAAAGTAGTTTTGCATTCTGAAAATTTTTTTATTGATACTGAATATTTAGATGGTCCCTTTAAGTATATGAAATCGACTTGGAAGTTTGAGGATGTGCCAGATGGGTGCGCGGTAAGCTTTTTTGTTGATTTTCAATTCAAGAACGTAATTTTGCAAGGAGTTATTGGTTTGGTATTTAATGATGCTATGCAGCGGATTGTCCGTGCTTTCGAAACTCGGGCTAACTCACTTTACTCATAAAAATGACCTAAACTGGACCTCCACTCACATGATATAAATCCATTTAGGAAGAGTGATCGTAGGCTCTTTCACCATGTGCCGATAGATCTAGGCCGGTATACTCTTCTTCTTCGCTTACTCTTAGTGGTGTTACTATAGCCACAAGCTTAACGAGTGCGAATGTTACTACTACAGTGAAGACACCTACAATTGCTAAGCTGCCCAATTGTGCGTACCAATTTCCAGCACCAAACACTGCAATCATGACTGTTCCAAAGATTCCACCGACACCATGAACAGCGAAGACGTCAAGTGTATCGTCAATTTTAAAACGATTACGCACTAGATTGACAGATTCCTGGCAAGCAACTCCAGCTACAGAGCCAATTATAAGAGCCTCGACTGGTCCCACAAAGCCCGATGCCGGCGTAATGGACGCTAAACCTGCAACTGTACCGGTGACCATGCCTACAAGTGAAGTTTTGCCATACTTACTCCACTCCCACAGCGCCCAAGTTAATGAGGCCGCAGCTGCGGAAATGTGTGTGACTGTAAGTGCCATCGCTGCACCACCATCTGCTGCCAGCTGTGATCCGCCGTTAAAGCCAAACCACCCAACCCAGAGCATTGCTGCTCCAAGCATTACGTAGCCAGGATTGTGCGGCGGTGTCGTGGTATTACGTCTGGCGCCCAGCAAAACGGCAACAACCAAAGCTGCTAGCCCGGCTGTTTCGTGAACAACTACTCCACCTGCGAAGTCTTTGAGACCGATTTCACCAAATAGGCCTCCGTCTGACAAAATGCCGCCGCCCCACGCCCAGTGTACGACTGGCGCGTAACACAGAAGCATCCACAGTCCGGAAAAGATCATTACAAATCCAAAACCTACGCGTTCGACATAAGCGCCAACTATTAGAGCGGGAGTTATAATTGCAAATGTCATTTGAAATGCAAAAAATAATACTTCTGGTAGTGTGGTGCCTTCACGGACAGTTGAAGTATCCACACCGTTGAGAAAAATATGGCTCAGACCACCCCAATAGCCTGAACTACCATTACCAAACGCAATTGAATAACCCAACGCGAGCCACAGTATGCTCATTAGGCATGCAATGCCAAAGCATTGCGTGAAAACGCTGAGCACATTTCGCGCTCTCACCAAACCGCCATAAAACAAAGCAAGGCCGGGTAAGGTCATAAAGAGAACTAATGCCGTAGCGACAATAATCCATGCTGTATCAGCTGCGTTCATTGTTTTCTCCAGAAGCGACTATTCGTGTCTCATCTAGAATGGCATTAAAAGAAAACCGCCAATCTTCTTAAAATCCGTATTCAACACTAGTATTTTAATTTTGCTTAAAAATTAGTCGAAAATAGATTGTTTAGTGCAATAAATGAGCTTTTTTTAAATGCTTACAGATTAATTCTAGGGCATAATTTGTTGCCGCTTTTCGGACCTTGGCGCGTCCGATTGCACCAAACTCAACAGTTACGCTGTAAACCGCCTCAGGATCTGCAATCGCGAAGCAAACCCTGCCTTCGGGTTTAAAATCTGTTTTTCCGGGTCCTGCAATGCCACTGACTGAAACAGCAATATCAGCTCCAGAAGCAGCTAATGCACCGATGGCCATCTCCTCCACAACAGGTTCAGACACTGCTCCATGAGCTTTTAGCGTTGCTGGAAATACCCCCAACATTTTAGTCTTCGCAGAGTTGGAATAAGTAACAAATCCCTGTTCGAATATGATCGAGCTCCCCGCTATATCGGTTAAAGCCGCACTTATCATTCCGCCAGTACAGCTTTCTGCACAGGTTATTTTTAACTTAGAAAATTTAGCGATTGAAACAATATCAGCAGCTAAATTCATGATAAAGACACCATAACCAGACTGATAACTGCCGCAGCCATGAGACCTGCAATGATATCATCGAGCATTACTCCAGTTGGGCCAATTTGGCGATCTGCCCAGCCCACCAAGCCTGGTTTGGTAATGTCAAACAGGCGAAACCCTGCAAAGGCTAATAGCCAATACCATATATTTATTTCATAAGGCTGTGGATAGATTGCTAACGGCAGAATTGTAATCCATTGCCCTGCTACTTCATCAATTACGATTTCTGATGGGTCATGATTTTCCTTGCCTTTAGTTTCTGCAGCAGTGGCCCACCATCCTAAAACGCAGATAGTTATAATAGCGATACACAAACCAAAAACGCCAGTTGTTTGAATAATGGTAAAACCTAGCAGTAGAGCAGCCAAACTTCCCCAAGTGCCAGGGGCTGGTCGTAGGTGACCAATATAGAAAAACGTTGCGACAAGGTGGCTCAAAGGCTCACCAAAGCTGCCGAGGCGATGGCCGCTATGCCTTCTTCACGTCCTGTGAAGCCTAATGTTTCAGAGGTTGTGGCCTTGATCGATATTTGATTCCCTTCCAAACCCATAATGTGCGCCATCTGAACGCGCATTTGCTCTGCATGTGGGCCAACCTTTGGAAATTCACAAATTAATGTGCAGTCAATATTTTCAATTCGAAAGCCCATATTAGCAGCTAATTTAACCGCGTGTTTGAGAAAAACCTCGCTTGCTACACCCCTCCATTTTGGATCTGACGGAGGGAAGTGTTGGCCAATGTCACCGCGCGCCAAAGCGCCGTAAATGGCATCAGTCACCGCATGCATGCCTACATCAGCATCGGAATGCCCTACCAACCCCATTTTATGTGGGATGGTTACTCCGCAAAGGGTAAGCTCTGATCCTGTTCCAAATCGATGCACATCAAAACCATTGCCCACTCGTATTTTCATTCTACCCCGCAAAATTCGTTCTGCCCTCACAAAATCACGGGGCAACGTCACTTTTATGTTATCCTCGTTTCCTGTCACGATTGCAACGGCGTGGCCAGCGGCGCGCACGACTTGCACGTCATCAGTGGCCATAACTTTAGTGCCCATGTGTGCAGAATGAATAATCTTATAATCAAAGCATTGTGGTGTTTGGGCCCGCAAGACTTCTGTTCGATCAATAACATCTAATACCAGATCTTTACCGCGCCAAAGTGTGTCTTGAACGGATACCGCAGGTGCTGCGGCCCTCTGTGTCATCATGGCGTCAATGCAATCGGATAAGAGACTTTGATCTAAACAGGGCCGAGCGGCATCGTGAACTAAGACGTAGTCGGGTGCTAACGGTTCAATTGCGGACAAGCCGCACCGTACCGACTCGCTTCGATTGGATCCACCCACAAAACATCGTATCTCAGAGGGCAGCTTTGCCAGTAAGTCAATATCATCAACATGATGTAAAACCACAACCTCTGACACTAAAGGGTGAGTTAGAAATGGCTCAATAGCCCATGAAATCAATGGCTTTCCCATCAAAGTTTGCCACTGTTTTGGCACTGAACCACCGGCCCGCGTTCCCCGCCCCGCCGCAAGGATAATCGCTATTATTTTTACTGATTTGTTCATCTCCCTTAGTTATATCTTTTGATATTCTGCATGCAATCCTTGGTTAGCCCTAGTTTTATGCTTAATTTTTGTGCAAAGGCATAAGAAGTGTGTTTTATAGGCTGATAAGTTCGGCTGTGTTTCCACAGAATTTACGTTTAAAAAATAGTTTTAGAGGGTCACAGTGCAAATCATTCTTGGTAATCAGGTTGTTCATCCGCCGGTATTGCTGGCACCATTAGCCGGTATTACCGACGTTCCGTTCAGGAACTTAGTACAGACTTTTGGTGCGGGGCTTGTAGTGTCTGAGATGGTCGCGAGCCATGAAATGGTACAAAAAAAGCCTGGCGTTGGGGAACGGGCAGAGCTTGGCTTTGGAATTAGTAATACTTCCGTGCAAATTGCTGGATGTGAGGTCCATTGGATGGCTGAAGCTGCGCGTATGATTGAGGGTAATGGCGCAAAAATTATTGATATTAACATGGGCTGCCCGGCCAAGAAGGTGACTAATGGTCAATCTGGCTCTGCGTTGATGCGTACGCCTGATTTTGCCTTAAAATTAGTCCACGCTGTGGTGAAAGCCACTAACTTGGATGTGACCCTAAAAATGCGCTTAGGATGGGATGATAATTCGCTCAATGCGCCTGATATTGCAGCACGCGCTGAAGCTGCTGGGGTAAAAATGATTACCGTCCACGGCCGTACACGGTGCCAGTTTTACAAAGGAGTGGCCGATTGGGCCGCTATAGCTAAGGTTAAGCAGGCTGTTTCAATCCCGGTGATTGCTAATGGCGACATTGTGGATGTGGCCTCCGCACGTTTGGCGCTTTCGCAGTCTGGTGCTGATGGGATTATGGTTGGGCGTGGCGCACAGGGTGCGCCTTGGCGTTTGGCTGAAATAGCTGCAGCGCTTTATGGCACGCATGAGCCAAAAATCCCTGCTGGTCCGGATCTGGCCGAGCTAATCATCGACCATCATCAAGCCATCTTGACCTTTTATGGCAATGTGTTGGGCTTAAAAAATGCCCGAAAACACCTTGGCTGGTATATTGATGATTTGGACGTCCCGCCAGATCTACGACAATCTCTACTCCGCTCTTTAGACCTTACAAAAATTCATGAGTTAATTTGGCGGGTGGTAGAATGCCCACGGGCTAAGGTTACTGCGTGATACAGTTCCAAAATCTTTGGGTACAACTGCCGATACCAAGTTTGGTGATTGGCAATGATAACAGCATACAAGAGATTAATCCAGCGGGTGAGCAGTTTCTGGGCATCTCATCGAAAGTTATTTTGGGGCAGCATGTTTGGAATTACTTGCGGGGTGAAGATTTATTGCCTGCTGGGATAGAACGCGCGCGAGCATTGAAGCGTCCGATTCTGATAGGGGAAGTCGCTGCCCATGGCCGAAATACTAAGGCGCGCACTTGCGCGGCGCATGTGTGCCCGCTCAACGGGAATAATCAGCAGATTCTCATTTTGCTTATTGCACATGAAACAATTGGAAATTCTGGAAATGGGCTCGCGCCAATGCTGGCTGCTCATTCTGCAATTGGTATGGCTGAATTGCTCGCTCATGAAATTAAAAATCCCCTGGCCGGTATTATCGGTGCTGCACAGTTTCTGTCCATGTCGCGGCCAAAAGGTGATCATGAAATGACTGATCTTATTGTCGAGGAGTCCAAGCGGATTGTTGCGCTGTTAGATCAGGTTGAGCATTTTGGTGATGTCACGCCGCCGAACTGCGTGGCAGTTAATATTCATGATGTCTTAGATCAAGCCGTGCGGTCAGCTACCTTTGGTTTTGCGGGAAATATTAAAATTTTTAAAAATTATGACCCATCCTTGCCAAATGTTTGGGCTGATCCGGATCAGTTGGTACAGGTATTTTTAAATCTGATTAAAAACGCCTGTGAAGCTTTAGCTGATGAGGGCCAAATATCTGTGCGGACCTTTTATGATCCAAATTTACGTTTGGTTATGCCCGATAGCAAAGGCCAGCGTTTGCCTTTGCACGTTGATATAAAGGACAACGGACCAGGCTTGCCAGATGGGCTCGCAAGGCATGTATTCGAGCCTTTTGTGTCGTCAAAAAGCAATGGTAAAGGCTTGGGGCTAGCTTTGGTATCAAAAATTGTGGCGCAGCATAGCGCTTGGGTTAGTGCTGCGTCGCGACCCGGCCAAACAATTTTCAGAATATCATTGCCAGTTAAAAAAGAGAAAAATAAGGAATGATACTATGGATGGAACGGTTTTAATCGCGGATGATGATCGCACAATTCGCACCGTTTTAACTCAGGCATACACCCGGGCGGGCTGTAAAGTTCATGCGACCTCGTCACTCAGCACCCTGATGCGCTGGGTTGAGGATGGTAAAGGTGACTTGATAATTTCTGATGTGGTAATGCCCGATGGAAATGGCTTGGAGAACTTACCAAAGATCACTAAAATAAGACCTAATTTACCAGTGATCATCATTTCTGCTCAAAATACTATTGTTACGGCCATCCGCGCTAATGCGGCAAAGGCCTATGATTATCTGCCCAAACCATTTGACCTCCCCGAATTGATGCGCCGGTCCGCTAAGGCTTTGGAACATCGGCCACGGGCACAATCAGATTTGGTGCTTGTAACAAATCCTGACTTAGAAATTCCACTGGTTGGCCAATCTCCAACTATGCAAAACCTGTATCGATTGATCGCGCGTACGATGAACGTCTCAGCGCCTATTTTGGTTTCAGGCGAGCCAGGGACAGGTAAATCAGTGATAGCGGCTAGCCTACATGATTTCTCGAACCGGGCGCACTTGCCACTTGTTATTCTAGATTCAGAGATGACTAGGCACCAGTCCACAATAAACGATGCCATTGAAAGGGTAGGGGCGGGAACCTTGATTTTGGACGGCGTGTCTGATCTTAATCCTGAATCTCAACTTAGAGTGTTGCACACATTGGGCGAACTAAGTGAACGGTCTGCACGGTTGATTTCGATCGCAGGGCCCAACATTATTGCCGATGTGCAAAATGGGAACTTTAGAAATGATTTATTTTTTAGAATTTCAAGTTTGCAACTAAAAGTGCCTTCTTTGCGTGAACGAGTCGAAGATATTTTAGATTTGGCGCAACATTTTATTAACAAGGCTGAGACAGATACTGAATTTGAATTCAGCGCCTCTGGAATAGGTGTATTGCGCATTTTTGATTGGCCTGGAAATGTGCGCCAATTACAAAATGTAATAAAGCAGCTGATGATGGAGTCGCCAAATGCAATTTTTGATGGTCCTGCAGTGCAAAAAGTTTTAAAAAAGTATAGCTATTCTAATACCGAGAGCAAGCTTGCTCCCTCTCAGAAATTGGGAGACGCGGTTGGGCAGCATGTGCAGTTATATTTTGATCTGCATGGAGAAAATTTGCCGCCTGTAGGCGTTTATGAGAGAATATTACGCGAAATAGAGGTCCCACTAATTGAAATAGCACTGACCGCTTCTTCGGGAAACCAGGCTAAGTGCGCGGATCTTTTAGGTATTAATCGTAACACTTTACGGAAGAAGATTAACAATCTTGAAATTATAGTGACACGCCACCGAAAATTGATGTAAAAGCGCAACAAGCGATGCATTTTGGCAAAGATTCGAAGTGTAGTAGAGCGGTGTTAGTGAGAAAAGGGCAGCCATAATGAGTCACGGTTTTGTCAGTTCTCTTCTAGATAGGGTTGCTGATCTACGTGAAAGCGCGTCATTTAATGCCTGTCTAACATTTGGATTGGTCATAACTGGGCCAATGCTGGTCTTTCTTACATTCTACCTTATGCAGCCTATTCAGGGCGTTCGGGGGTATTTGCGATTTGTCCTAACAGCTGATTTTGTATATATACTTTTTATCACGACCTTATTGATCCGCCGCATAGTGCAACTAGCAGCGGCTAGGCGCGCCGAGTCCGCGGGTTCTAGGTTGCATTTTCGCCTGACTACTGCTTTTGGAGTTATAGCGCTATTTCCCACTATTTTGGTTGCTATATTCGCAGTTCTATCGATAAATCAAGCTCTTGAAGGTTGGTTTTCAGAGCGGGTGCGTAGTGCAGTCGGCGCGTCACTTAGTGCATCTCAGGCCTATCAAACTCAGGCTCGCAAAGGATTGATTGCTGATACGGAGGTCTTTGCTCAGCAATTGAACGAGCTGAACGCTAACCTATTTCAAAAGGGTAATATTGATACTGACAGCCAATTGAGTCCTGAACTTACGCGTCTTCAAACTGAATTTGAGCGTGGTCTCAAGGAAGTTTATATTATCAATAATTTAGGTGAACTACGCTTGCGTGGGCCGTCTTCTTATTTGTTTGGGTATGAAAAACCAACATTTGAGCAAATTAAGCAGGTCGAAGGGCTGGAAGTTTTGATCATCACTGATTTAGTAGGTAATGAAATGCGAGCGCTCATTCGGCTGGCTAATTATTCTAATCACTACTTATATCTTACCCGCACAGTTGATGGCTCACTTTTGGGCCTACTGGAAGAGACTACTGAAACCGCGACTTACTATAACCAGCTGGAAACAGAGCGTGGGCGCCTACTGTTTGATTTTGGGCTTTTGTACCTGGCTTTTGCAGTAATTTTGATTCTTACAGCTACCTGGTTAGGTCTTTGGTTTGCTGAGCGCCTGGCTAGCCCAGTGGGGCGGATGGCAGCGGCGGCACAAAAGGTTGGAGCGGGGGATTTGGACGCGCGTATTGAAGATATAAAGGGCGATGATGAGATAGCGATGCTTGCGCGCTATTTTAACCAAATGACCTATCAACTAAAGGGTCAACGCGATACTCTAATTCAGAGTGCGGAGCAAGCGGACCGCAGACGCAGGTTATTTGACTCGGTTTTGGCTTCAGTCACCTCTGGTGTTATTGGATTGGATCAAACGGGACATATAACCTTTTTAAACAAATCTGCGCAGCGTGTATTGGATTTACCAGAGGTTTCAGAGCTATCATTATTGTCAAATTCCGTACCAGAATTTAAGGAGATTGTTGATAATTTCCGTTTGGGGGTTTCTGATGTATCGCAACGCGAAATTCGTTTGGTGCGGCGTGGTAAGCTAGAAAATCTTTTGGTGAGGATTGCGCTGCGTAAAAATGAGTTATCAGAAGAAGAAGGCTACGTGATAGCGTTTGAAGATATCACTGATCTGGTCAGCGCTCAGCGTATGGCAGCTTGGGGTGATGTTGCACGCAGAATAGCGCACGAGATAAAAAACCCGCTAACGCCCATCCGTTTGTCAGCAGAACGAATTAAGCGAAAATTCTCACCAAAAGTTGGAGGGGATTCGGATCAACTCGAAAATATGACTGATGTGATTGTGCGTCAAACAGACGAATTACGACGAATAGTAGATGAGTTTTCAGAATTTGCACGAATGCCTGAACCTGACCGTCGACCAACAGATTTTGGCGAATTACTAAAAGGCGCCGTTTTATTGCAGGAAAGTGGCCAGCCAAATGTTATTTTTAAATTAAACTTGCCAAAAGAAAAGCTTTGGATTGATGCAGACGCATCAATGATTGGTCGGGCTATCACTAATTTGTTAAAAAATTCTGGTGAATCTATTGAAGAGGCGTTAAAAACCATGCCCAATCGGACGGGTGAGATACGGGTGGTTGCTTCTCAAACTGGTCGTTCAGTGGTGCTTAAAGTAGTCGACAATGGGACCGGACTGCCCGAAGACAGGTCACGGTTGCTCGAGCCCTATGTGACCAATCGACAGTCAGGCACTGGGCTGGGCCTGTCGATTGTGGTTAAAACGATTGAAGAACATGGAGGCACTTTTTCATTGTCTGATGCTGAGCTTTTTGGAGATAGAGGTCCGCTCGGAGCACAAGCGGTGATAAAACTGCCCAAACTTAAACAGACTACCGAGCAGAACATAGCCCTAGGAAAAACAAAATGACTGATATTTTGATTGTAGATGACGAACGAGACATTCGTGAGCTGATCTCAGATATTTTGATTGATGAAGGTTATAAGACCCGCCTGGCAGGCACTTCTGATTCAGCAATGCGTCAAATAGCCGATGAGCGCCCTTCTATGTTAGTCCTAGACATCTGGCTAAAAGACAGTGCCATGGATGGTATCGATATTCTCAAGTCGGTCAAAGCCAACTACCCTGACGTTCCGGTCGTAATTATATCAGGCCATGGAAACATAGAAATAGCGGTTGCAGCAATCAAGCAAGGCGCGTTCGACTTTATCGAAAAGCCTTTTAACATTGACCAATTAATCGTTGTCATACGGCGAGCAATGGAGGTCGCTAATCTGCGCAGTGAAAATACTGCCCTTCGTAGCCACTATCATCCACCGCTTGAACTTATTGGCCAGAGCCCCGCGTACAAAACGCTAAAAAGTAATCTTGATAAGGTGACAAAATCTAACGGGCGTGTGCTCCTGACCGGCCCGTCGGGTGCTGGGAAAGAAACTTCTGCGCGTTTTATTCATGTCAATTCGACACGAAAAAATATGCCATTTATTGTGGTTAACTGCGCGTCTTTGGATGAAAAAAATGCTGACTTAAAGTTGTTTGGGAGAGAGTTCGACGAAAATTTACAGGTTGGTCTTCTGGAAGCTGCGCACAAAGGTATTTTGTTTTTTGATGAAATTGCTAATTTGCCTTTTTCGGTGCAAGGTAAACTACTGCGAGTATTAGTAGATCAAAATTTTACTCGTGTGGGTAGTAGCACTGAACAAAATATAGACATTCGCGTTATTTCAGCCACTTCGCGTGATCTGTCTCATGAAATTGAGGTGGGGAACTTTCGTGAAGAGCTGTTTCATCGTTTAAATGTAGTCCCTATTGTAGTGCCAAGTCTTGAAGAGCGGCGTGAAGACATCACGTTATTTGCAGAATATTTTCTCACTGAATTCTACGAAAAACTTGGCCTACCAAAGCGGGCCCTTAGCGAGGCTGCCGCCACAAATTTACAAAGTATGGTTTGGCCTGGAAATGTCCGTCAGCTAAAGAATCTGTTAGAAAGGTTGTTGATTATGGGGTCATCAAACGATTTAATTGAGGCTGACGAACTGCCTAGTAGTAATGATATTGGCACCAGCAAAGATGGTCAGATAGTTCTTTCCGGTAGTGTTACAACTTTCTCTTTACGTGAAGCACGTGAGCTATTTGAGCGTGAGTATTTGTTGACCCAAATCAAACGCTTTGCTGGTAATATAAGCCGGACTGCTAGTTTTGTGGGCATGGAACGCTCCGCGCTACACCGCAAGTTGAAATCTCTCGGTGTAGTGACTTCACATAGAAATGGGCGCTTCATATCTGGCGCAGATGAGTGATAAATCCTATAATTGACCTTTAGCGTCTTGTCTGACACACGTGAGAGCAGAACCATTTAGATCTCAAGGGGCCTAACCCATGAAGGTGATTATTTGCGGTGCAGGTCAAGTTGGATGGCAAATTGCACGTCATCTGGCCAGTGAAAAAAATGATGTCACTGTAGTTGATCGCAATTCTGACCTAGTGCGTCGAGCGACTGATGCTCTTGATGTGCAGGGAATTGTTGGATTTGCTAGCTACCCTGATATTCTGGCGCGCGCCGGGGCGGATGATGCAGATATGGTCATTGCGGCCACCCATTCTGACGAGGTGAATATGGTCACCTGCCAGGTTGCGCATTCCGTTTTTAACATTCCACGCAAAATTGCCCGCCTACGTTCACAAAGTTACTTAGATGCGATATACTCTGATTTATACAGGCGTGATCATCTACCTATTGATGTGGTGATTAGTCCAGAGAAAGAGGTTGCAGAAGCTGTATTGCGGCGTTTGCAGACGCCAGCGGCTTTTGAAACTGAGTTTTTCTTTGGAGGTGAGATACAGATGTTGGGTATCACACTCGACGAAAAATGCCCGGTATTAAATACCCCACTCAAGCAACTTTCCGATCTATTTTCAACGCTTTCAAGCATTGTTGTTGCTATTCGTCGTCAGGGTACTTTGTTTGTGCCTAGCTCTGGTGATCAACTTTTTTCTGGTGATTCTTGCTATATTTTTATAAAAAAGAATGATGTGCGGCGTGCGCTTGAGGTGTTTGGTAAAACCACTCATGCTCAGGACCGTGTTGTAATTGTAGGTGGGGGTAATGTAGGATTTTCGGTGGCCCAACACCTTGAAAACCGCAGTAGCCGCATCCGTGCTAAGGTGATTGAAATTGACCGCGATATTGCTGAACATGCAGCAGAAGCATTAGAAAAAACTATTGTTTTAAATGGTGACGGCTTGGATGCAGAGATGTTGGCTGAGGCCAATATTGAGCGCTCCGATGCTATCCTAGCTTTAACTGATGATGATAAAACGAATCTTTTGGCAGCAATTAGGGCCAAGTCAATGGGTTGTTCCCTAGCTATTTGTTTGATCAATGATCCTTCTATGGTTCCCCTGTTACATGCGATGGGCATTGACGCCTATGTCAATCCAAGAGCTACAACAGTATCGTCTATTTTGCGTCACATTCGCCACGGTCGGGTGCAGGGGGTGTATTCGATTGGCGATGCTGAGGGCGAAGTAATTGAGGCCCAAGTCCTGTCAACCTCAACGATTGCAGGTCAATATATTCGTGATATTGAGTTCCCTGAGGGGGTTCTAGTCGGGGCTGTGCGCAAAGGAAGCAAAATCTTGAAACCATCTGGGAAGCTGCGCATTGAGGATGGCGATCATATAGTTTTGTTTGCGCTTTCAGCAGACGTAGGCGAAGTAGAACGCTTGTTGCAAGTTACTGTTGACTTTTTCTGAAGATGTGGAAGCATTTTCAGAAATTGCCATTGGCAATCTCCCTACCAAGTATATTTATCTTGATGATGATGATCCCATCAGCTCATGGGTTTTATGCAGGCAATGAGCATCAGGGCCGTACATTCTTTTACGCTGTACTTTTGGGGCTTTTTACATTAGTTTTTTTAGGCTTTTCAATGCAAGGCTCGCGTTTTTCCGCTCATCGGCATACGCAACTTTGGTCCCTTATCGCTTTTTTCCTTGGGTTCCCTATTTTTTTAGCGGTGCCCTTCCATGAGGTTACCAATTCTGGGGGTTTCATTAACTCTTATTTGGACATTGTAAGTACTGTAACTACCACTGGCTTGCCGGTTTTCCCAACCAGCGCTTTGAGCGAAACTTTAGTTATTTGGCGGGTGTGTTTGGGTTGGGCCAGCGGATTTCTCATTTGGGTGTTTGCTTGGTCAGTGTTTGCACCTCTAAACCTCGGTGGGTTCGAGCATCTAGAAGCGCGTGGCTCAGGCAAAAGGATTTTTGAAACTAAATCAATGGGTAAAGCGGAGCTACCAGCAGAAAAGTTTTGGCGGTCAGCATTACGTCTTGCACCTGTTTATTTCTGGATCACAGCTACCGCATCATTAGCGCTCTTAATTTCGACCGGTGATCCGGTTTTTGCAATCTTGCGTGCGATGTCGACTATTTCTACGTTTGGTATCGAAATTCCGGGACATTCCGGGGCAGGTTGGTCAAGTGAGGCAATTTTGATGGTTGTGATGGTTTTTGCTTTGTCACGCGCCACTTTTTCCAATCCTTTTTTTAAAACTGACAAATTGAATTTTTGTCGTGATCCTGAAATTCAAGTAGCAGTTATTTTAATAACGGTTTCCGTACTTTTATTATTCTGTATTCAATGGCCTAAATTAAGTGGGTCAATGGCCTATATTAAATCAGTATGGGGATTTCTATTTACTAGTTTATCGTTTCTTTCTACCACTGGCGTTGTATCGGACTATTTTCCAGACGTTCTGCATGTGTCGAGTCAAGCTTACTTTGTCATTGGAGCTTTGGCTATGCTTGGGGGCGGTGTAGCCACTACTGCTGGTGGTATAAAACTCCTGCGGGTCTATATTTTAGCGAAGCATTGCAAGGCTGAGGTAGATCGACTGATAGCGCCTTCTCAGGTATTTTCAGGTCAGAGTGAAAAAATAGTAACTTCGGATTACAATGCAATGTTGGCTTGCGTATTTTTGATGCTGTTCATTTTAGTTTTTGCGACCATAACGCTAGGCCTGACATTGACAGGCAGCAGCGTTGACGATGCGTTACTACTGACCGTGGCCACATTAACTAACACTGGTCCTGCAGCTCAGGGGGTTGGAGCGCTGTCGAATACAGTTTTAGAACTAGGTACTGATGCAAAACTAATTTTAGCTTTAGCGATGATCTTTGGACGGCTGGAGGTTTTAGCGCTTTTGGCACTGTTGAATCCTGATATTTATCGCTAGTGTATCCAAATAGTTGTATTGGTACTAGAATCTTACTGAAAACCTCTACATAGACACATAGATAAGATAATAATTTTCGTGTCTCAGAAAACAAGAGGGCTAAACAATGGCTTCAGACAAACAAAATCTACAAGACGCATTTCTTAATCAAGTGCGCAAGACGAAACTACCAGTTACAATCTTTCTTATCAATGGTGTTAAATTACAGGGTATTATTACCTGGTTCGATAATTTTTGTGTACTATTGCGTCGCGATGGTGCTTCTCAATTAGTGTATAAACATGCTATATCAACAATTATGCCAGCTCAACCCATCTCGCTCTATGATGGTGAAGAATAACCTTTGATGGGTAATGAATTGTATATTAAAACCCACGCTTGGGTTTTACACCCTGATATAAAATCAGATTACTCACCGCGTTCCGCGGTGGATGCTTTGGCAGAAGCCGTGGCTCTGGCATATGCGTTACCGGGTTTGAATGTTATGGGTGAGTTGGTGGTGCGGTTGCCGCGCGCGCACCCAGGAAAATTATTTGGTAAGGGTAAGATTTCTGAGTTGGGCGACTTGTTTAAAGCTTCAGAAGTTGAATTGGTATTAATTGATGGGCATGTATCTCCTGTGCAGCAGCGGAATTTGGAGAAAGATTGGGGAGTTAAAATTCTTGATCGTACTGGATTGATCTTGGAGATTTTTTCTGATCGGGCCCGAACCCGTGAAGGCGTACTTCAAGTAGAGATGGCTGCTTTGAGTTATCAGCGTACCCGTCTAGTTCGCGCATGGACCCACCTGGAGCGTCAACGTGGCGGACTTGGGTTCGTGGGTGGTCCTGGTGAAACGCAGGTTGAATCAGACAGACGTGCAATTGATGTTCAATTAGTACGTTTACAAAAACAGCTGGATAAGGTCGGCAAGACCCGCGAACTACACCGAAATGCTCGCGCTAAAGTTCCCTATCCAATTGTTGCTCTGGTTGGTTATACCAATGCTGGTAAGTCGACATTATTTAACCGTATGACAGGCGCTAAAGTTTTTGCCAAAGATATGTTATTTGCAACTTTAGATCCAACTATGCGCGCTGTGCAGCTGCCTAGCGGTATGGATGTCATTTTGTCAGATACAGTTGGATTTATTTCAGATTTGCCGACAGAGCTAGTAGCCTCATTCCGTGCTACGTTGGAGGAGGTCACTGCGGCAAATTTAGTGGTGCACGTTCGGGATATTTCTCATCCGGAAACGCTGGAGCAAGCCAAGGACGTTGAAACTATTTTGGAAACCCTTGGCTTAGCGCAAGATGTTCCAAAGATTGAGTTGTGGAATAAGACTGATATGCTTGACGAAGGAGCCGTCGAGGCTTTGGTAAATTCTGCAGAGCGAGCTGATAATGTGTTTATGACCTCTGCCCTCACTGGTGTAGGAATACCTGAATTTTTGAGAACTTTATCCCGTACCCTGACACCGGACAAATCCTCGTCAGAGTTACTTTTGAGCTACTCTGAGGGCAAGCAGAGGGCGCAATTGTTTGGCCAAGGTGTAGTTACTGCCGAGCGACAAACAGACGATGGTTTTGCAATAACGGTGCTATGGACTGCACGGCAAAAAAAAGTCTTTATGGATCAATATTTTCCAATGCAGGACTAAGTGTAGTAACGCCTGTGGCTCCGGCGCGTGCTAAGCTTTCATCTAATGACATAGGTATATATTCGCCACGTCGCCACAGCTCAGCGAGGTTATCATAATGGCGCGAAAGAGGGTGCCCGCTTTGCCCAGTTGAGATGATAAATACAGAACTGTCAGGGTCTGCAAAGTCATAAACTCCACGGTAGCCACCTGCGTGCACGTTCAGGTACGGATTTGGGCCAGTGCCAATTGTTTTTCCTCGTTGAAGAGTATTGTCCCCACCGGAAGTGGAGTGGCGAATGTTAACAAACCATTTCAGTACCGGGATTTTACCCAAAACTGGGTGATCGTGCGTGGCTTGATGCGCCTCGCCCCAACGTAGTCCATTGATGTCATTTGAGTATGTATTCACCAGTCCAGCTAGTGCATCATCTAATGCCAACAGAGCCATGGACGCACAGGTTTCAATGAGTTCGGATTGCACAACGTCACACCATTGCCCGGCGCCATCAATATTGCGGTAAACACGTTCGATGAATAATGGTTTTACTTCAAAGAACTCTTCAGTTAGATGACCAAGCTCATCCTGAATTAGTCTGATTTGTAAGGCTCTTATCCAGGCGGAATATATCAAAGGTTCCGGCAAATGCTCATTCATATCACCGTTCCAGTTTGCTAAAAGGTTTAGCGCGACACTTCGCTGCTCCAGTATTCTATCAAAAGTTGTTTCCGTCGATTGAAACCACAGTTCTGCACCAATCAAAGGTAGGATCGTGCGCGCAGTGGAAGAGATGCTATCCAACTGTGCTTCTATAAAGCTGTCACGCGTATGCGCCTCACGGTTTTGCATCAAGCGGGACCAGCGTTGCACGCGCTGCGTATCGCTCCAATCATAGCTGATATGCTCGGGAAAGGGCCGATCAATGTATTTGTTGTTGGTATTTCCTAATACTCCACCAGTTGGGTTAAGAAACACTGGATTGACGGATTGATCAAACATTCCTTGCCAGCGGTTGACCGAAAGCCAACCCGCGGCAGGCATCCGCCCCCTTGATTGATTACGAGGATCGCGTTTTGGCAGGGCACCAATGGTGCGCATTGCAATCTGGTTTTTATCTGCCAAGGTCAAATTCTGACCTGGCGCTATGTAGGTACGAGATGCTTTTAAAGCCGACTGTACAGTGTGCGATGTCATAATATCAAAAGCTGCTTCAATCGAAGTGTCATTGTTGGAGAGCAATGTCCAAGCTACTGAAGTTACATATCCCTCAGGCGTAATAGCGCCCAAATTATAATGGCTGGAGGGTAACACTGGGCCATTTTCTGTCCAAAGGAGGTTGATGGTAATCGGGGCGGCATCTTTTATCTTTATAATACTTTGTTTTTTTATAAAGGGTAAAAATCCATTCAAAGATAGGTATTCGTTTGGATTATTTGGATTCAATTTTTCTATAAAGACATCGGTATCATCTATATTTGCCGTAGTTAAACCCCATCCCAGATGTGCTGATCGTCCAACTAGGATTACTGGAACCCCTGGAATAGTTCCCCCAATTACACCACCAGTTTTAAGTTCCAGCCGGGCCAAATACCAGATTGAGGGTGCAGATAGGCTTAAATGTGGATCATTGGCCAACAAAGTACCACGGCTTGCACTGCGGCTGGGTAAGGCAGCCCATGCATTTGATGCTCCAGATAAGGCGATGGGCTTAAAAGGTGAAAAGGCCTGCTGTGGCATATCTTCGGTAGCTTGAAGCCTGAGCAATTTAGGAAACAGGCTGGTAAAATCGTTTAATATTGCCCGATTAGGCCCAGGCACGTCGGGCAAGATATCTTTAAGCCTATCGTTATCGACGACCAACGATAGGCGCGCGCGCAAAACTTCACTTTCTAGGTGGCTTGACATTTGTAGGCCCATTAGTTTGATAATTGCTAAACTATCGACTGGAGACCAGAGGGCTATTGTATTTGAAAATATAAAAAACTCTGGAGCACCGCGTCCTAGTGCTCCAGAATTAATCTCTTTTAACCGTGCATTAACACCCTGCGCGTAAGCATTTAGTTTTAGCTTTGTGCTAGGGCGGAGCGCGGAAATCGAATTGTGCGCGGCACGATATATACCCAACCGCCTCACAACTTTATCAATCAATATAGTATCTTTACCAAACAGTTCCGAAAGGCGTCCTTGTGCCGTACGTCGCAGCATTGTCATTTGCCATAGTCGATCCTGTGCGTGTACATATCCGAGAGCAAATAATGTGTCATGGTCATTGGTACCAAAAATATGTGGAACGTTGGCTGTATCGCGGATGATTTCAGTATTGGCTATTAAATGTGGTAACCGAACTGTCTTGTTATAATCTGGCAAAGACTGCGATAGGAGAAAATAGGTTAAAAATAGAATTAAAACGGTCACAGCCCCAACGCTTAGAGTGATACGCATTAGCCATATAAAAATGCGTTCCATAATCTACTTTCATTTAAGGCTATGTTGAAAAGTTTAGTAATTCACATAGGCCACGGTTGCCATTAATAAATAATAATATACCGCAGATATATTACAATCGAATTAGAGCTAGACTTATTACCCTCCACCGTGAGGTTAGGGAATAATTCGCGTGTATTTGATGCCGTCTAAAGTAGCGCCAAGGCGAATGCCCACTTGCGCAAACATTACTGCAATAACTGGGCTGAAACTTGTTGTTGTATCAGCCAAAAAATAATCAGCACTATCTTGGAATACGTATTCAACATTCGCGCCTATGGCCCAACCTCGCGACTTTCTGAAGTCACGCAAGGTATCATCCGTCATGAAAAACAGGACATATGAATATTGCTGGCCACCTATTTGAAACCCGGCACTTGCGCTTGCGGCAGAGTAGTAATCTACATTAATATTGTCTATCCGCAGCGCGCCCAGACCAAACCCTGCACCAAGGCCAAAACCCGCCTCTGTCATTACGGGCATAACTAACATTGCACTAGATTTTTCTGCAAGTTGCTGAGTTCCAGGGTATGTTTCAAACATCGCGCTCAGCGTAGCGTCCACGCGTGCATCCATTTTTGGGGTATTGTTGGACCCAATTCCATTACTACAAGCCACAATCCCGCTAAAAGTAAAAAAACCTAGTAATAAGTTACGTACATTGTGAAATCGCATAAGTGTTCCGCCTGTATCTGCCCGATTTATTCGGTTCTTAAATTTATTTATATTAAAGCGTCCGGCCTGTCACCAGCTAGCAGCCATCACTTTTATGGTGTTATTAATTCAGCAACCTCTGGCGCGAAGTAGGTTAAAATACCATCGCAGCCAGCGCGTTTAAATGCCATAAGGCTTTCCAACATCACCTGTTGCCCATTTAACCACCCGTTTTGATCAGCCGCCTTCAGCATCGCGTATTCGCCCGATACTTGATACGCAAAGGTTGGAACCTGAAATTCTGTTTTTGCCCTTAGACAGATGTCGAGGTAGGGCATGCCCGGTTTAATCATAACCATATCTGCCCCCTCGCGAAGATCGCGGGCAATCATCCGCATAGCTTCATCGCTGTTAGCAGGATCCATCTGATAAGTTTTTTTATCGCCGATTAGTGCTCCGCTCGCTCCGACTGCGTCCCGAAACGGACCATAAAACCCTGAGGCGTATTTGGCTGAATAGCTAAGAATATTAATGTTGTGAAACCTATTTTTTTCTAACATTGTGCGAAGTGCTGCGATGCGC
>MDTF01005051.1_pt1 | contig 19996 bp, 20 predicted proteins | sample 811191 | NCBI WGS metagenome assembly MDTF01 (sample SAMN05326649, study PRJNA326480) | marine metagenome | isolation source: seawater | place: Southern Ocean | collected 2011
TAGGCCTCGCTGTCGCCATTCGCCCATGCCCGCCTTTGCAGCAGCGCCCCGATATTGGATTGATTATCTCTATGTGCCATTACAACCACCGCCCATCCTAGGTCGTGAATCTCAATAAAAACCATTTGAAGCTGGTCTGGCAAGTCTTTTTTTTGCTATATTAACGGCATAAAAAAACAATATATATTGATTTTTTATGGGATATTGCTGCACCGCACACTCACTTTATGCTGACAATGGAGGACGCTATGTCCAGACTCAAAGGGAAATCCGCACTGATACTCGGCGCCGCCAGCGTCGACAATATGGGGCAAATAATTGCCAGACGCTTCGCCGACGAAGGCGCTCAGGTCACCGTCGCCGGGCGCAACATGGCTAATTTACAGTCGCTTGCCGACGCCATCGGCGGATCGGCCGTGCACTGCGACATTACCTCGAAAGCCGACATCGACGCTGCGGTTGCGCATGCGGTCGACCGTTCGGGCCCTATCGACATTGCCCTCAACTGCACCGGTTGGGGCCTGTTGACGCCGTTTGAAGAAACCTCTGAAGAGGATTTGGTGGCGATGATGAACCTACAGTTCAAAGGGCCCTACCAATTTATGCAAGCGCTAGTCACCAACATGAGCAATAGCGCATCGATCATTCAAATTTCGTCGGCGACCGCGACCATTTTGGTCGGCAATCACCATGCCTACATCGGTACCAAAGCGGGTATTGACCACGTTGTTCGCGGCGTTGCCGACGAGTTCGGTGCGCGCGGTATTCGCGCCAACTCGATCTCTCCAGGGTTTACCCGATCACCCATGACCGAAGACTATTTCGCCGTGCCAGGACTCGCCGATGCCTTTATCAAGGAATATCCGATGGGTCGGCTGAACACCGCCGAAGACATCGCCGCCGCCGCCGTGTTTCTCGGTAGCGACGAGTGCTTTATGACCGGTCAAAACCTACAGGTAAACGGCGGGCTGACGCTGCGTCGTAATCCGATGCCCGGCGAGATCGAGGCGTCGACCATCGCCGCCGCCAACCCAGCGGAGTAATGCCATGAGCCAAGCAATGCAAGACGATCTCGACATTCGCCAGTTAAACGCGCTCTACACCGACGCCGTAACCCGCCGCGACGGCGCGCTCTGGGGCTCGCTGTGGCACGAAGACGCCATCTGGCATTTTCTTGGCGAGCCGATTCAAGGTCGCGAGGCGATCCTCGCCACTTGGGAGGGTGCCATGGCCGGCTTTCCGGTGGTCTTTCACAGCCACCACAGCGGTCTGATCGACGTCGCCGGCGATACCGCCACCTGCCGCTGGAGCATTGATGAGGACATTATCGATAGCGATGGCAAGGGCCTGCGCATTATCGGTGTCTACAACGATACCTGCGTGCGCACCGCAGGTGGCTGGCTTTACGCCATGCGCCGCTTCGACGCGCTCTATTACGGTCCCGGCACCCTGCAACCGGCGCACGTACTGCCTTACCCCGACGCTATGAACCATCCGCAGGGCGGTTGATTCACCAGCGCACGGCAGACTCTCAAGAAGTTACCGCGGGCGAGCTTGGCAGCCACCACAAAGCCGCTAGCCTCGCCATCGATAGGGCGTCGAACTGTAAGCTAGTAATGGCCATTGAGGGCTGCCCCGATTGTCGGCAATCAACAGCTCGGGCCTCGGGTGGTAATAAGCCAGTAACATCCACCGTGAGCCACGGCCGCCACGACGTCAAAAACATCGGCGTCGCAGCGTTGCAACGCACTTCGCTGTCTCTCTAGCAATGCACCCTGAGCGGTCGGATGACGCCGGCAGCATATGAAACCCGCAGCCATTCAATAAACGAAAACAATCATAGTTGACTTTTTTATGCCACGTCTGTACCTTCATGTGCGTCTCGACTGCCTTGCACTCTTTTTTTGAACTCGCTAAACAGCCGGTTCGAGAGATCCCTAGGCGGCCATAACGATTACTATAAAGTGGGGGTGGCAGTGTACAACGGAATAAAATCGCAGAGTCTGCGCAACGCCACAGTGTCTGATTTGGCGCTACAACGCGCTACCAGCGACCCAGACAGGGAGATCATCCTCCTCGAAGACGAACCGCCAATCACCAACGCAGCAATTGTTCTCGAGGCCCAGCAATTGGCCACCGGGTTGCAACAGCTTGGAATGACCGCTGGCGATGTCATCAGCTTTCAACTGCCGAGTTGGCGCGAGGCGGTGGCGATCGATCTAGCGGCCTCGATGCTCGGTCTGGTCGTCAATCCGATTATCCCGATCTACCGCGAGCGGGAACTGCGCTTTATTCTCGGTGATGCGCAAACTCGGCTGCTGTTCATCCCGCACACCTTTCGCTCGGTCGACTACCCTAAAATGATCGCTTCGCTGCGCCATGAACTACCCGATTTGGAACATGTCGTGGTGGTCAGGGGCGCGGCCAAAGGCGATCGCCTTACTCGGCAAACTAGCCCTCCTAATAGCTCTCAAATCGACTATCACAGACTGACCGACAGCGACAGCGCAAACCTGCAGACTGCCGCGGTCGACCCCGACAGCCTCAAGGTATTGATGTATACCTCGGGAACCACGGGCACCCCCAAGGCGGTCATGCACAGCCACAATAGTCTAGCGCGGGCGATCGACAATACCCTCGAAGCGTGGCACTTGGACGGCGGCGATTTGATGTTAATGCCCTCGCCGGTGACGCACATCACCGGCTACGTCAACGGGATCGAATTGCCTTTTTTCAGTGACGTTAAAACGCTGCTGATGAGCCAGTGGCAAGTGGCCCGAGCGGCCGAGTTAATTCAGCGCCACGCAGCCACGCTGTGCATTAGCGCAACGCCCTTTTTACAAGAACTGGTCGACCACGCCGAGCAACACAATGACGATCTATCGAGCTTGCGCCTGTTTGCCTGCGGTGGCGCTGCGGTGCCGCCGGAGCTAATCCGCAGGGTTCCTCAAAGCCTTGGCCAATGCCGGGCATTTCGGGTCTACGGCAGCACCGAAGTCCCGCTGGTGAGCACCGGCTTTACGCGACCCGAGCAACTCGAACTCGCCGCCACTACCGACGGCAAAATTGATAATTGGCAGGTTCGGGTAGTCGATGCCGAGGGCCGCGATATGGCGGCTGGAGAAGATGGCGAACTATGGATCCGCGGGCCGGCGATGATGCTCGGCTACAAGGATTCTGCGCAAACTGCAGCAGCCATGACCGACGGCTACTTTCACACCGGTGATATCGGCCACATCACCGCCGACAACGCGGTGGTCATTACCGACCGTAAAAAGGACCTGATCATCCGTGGCGGCGAGAATATCTCTGCCAAAGAGGTCGAAGACGTGCTGCACGACCACCCGCGCATTCGCGAGGTAGCCGTAGTGGCAATGCCCCACCAACGTCTCGGCGAGGGCGTCTGTGCCTTTCTTGTGGTTGACGGAAACGCACCAGACGACGCGCTAATCGACAGTAAAACCCTACAGCCGCACCTTTCGGACGCCGGACTGGCGCGGCAGAAATGGCCAGAAAAGGTCATTTTAATCGACAATTTCGAACGCACTGCATCGGGCAAAATTCGCAAGGATGTACTGCGCGCCAAACTGGCAAACTGATAGCTATGCTGCCGTCACGAATGAGGAGTGCTCCGTGAACCAACAATTTTTACTCGCCGCCAGACCCGAGGGTATGGTTCGCGAGAGCGATTTCAGACAAGTGTCGACCCCACTACCTACTATAGGCGAGGACGAGTGCCTGATCGACGTGCACTATATGGGGCTTGAACCGGCGATGCGCGGCTGGATGGAAAACCGCGCCGACTATATTGCTCCACTGGCAATCGGCGATGTTATGCGTGGCTTTGGTGCCGGCAGCGTGAGCGTTTCAAACAACCCTTTGTACCCCGTAGGTACTCGGGTTACCGGCAGTTTTGGCTGGCAGCAATACTACCTTCACCGCGCCGATGCAGCACCACTCCAGCACATACCCGACGGCATCTCGCTGCGCGCCGCCATCGGCGTCTTTGGCGTCACCGGCATGACCGCATGGTTTGGCCTCGAGCGCATTGCTAAACCGCGCGAGGGCGACGTGTTTGTGGTCTCAAGCGCCGCCGGTGCGACCGGGTCTGTGGCCGGACAGCTAGCGAAAATTCAAGGTTGCCGCGTTGTCGGCATCACCAGCAGCACAGAAAAATGCCAGTGGCTCACAGCGACCCTGGGTTTTGATGCAGCGGTCAATTACCGCGAACCAAACTGGCAACAGCAACTTAGCGAGGCCTGTCCCGACGGCATCGACATTTACTTCGACAACGCCGGTGGCGAACTGTTGAATACCGCGTTGGGGTTGATTCGCGATGCCGCGCGGGTGGTACTCTGCGGCGGCATCTCACGCTACAACGCCACAGGCCCGCTCGATGGGCCGGCCAACTATTTCAATTTAATCTTTCGGCGTGCGCGCATGGAGGGCTTTATTGTGCTCGACCATGCCGACCAATTTGCTGCTGCGATCGACGCGATGCAGCCACTGGTCGCAGCCGGCCAACTGCGCCATGCAGACACCGTGAATCAGGGCTTTGACGCCCTTCCCGGCGCTCTGGTGGCGCTCTTTCAAGGCGCTAATCAGGGTAAGCAACTGGTCTGCATTAGCGCACCAGATGACTCTGACTAGTGGCGCGATATGGGCAGTGCCTGGCCACTCGCAGAGCGCATTTTAATCGCCCTGATCGACGATTAAATGATTGATTAAATTACCCAGATAGCTACAATTAATAAACAATCTATCCTGTTTTTTCTTACTTGCGGCGCGCATGCTATCTAGCCCTAAACTCGCCGCAAAACCCGATGGAAAAGTCGATGACCAAAGATGAATTAACCTTTCAAACCGAGGTGCGGCAATTTATAGCCGAGTACTTATCACCCGAATTGGTGCGCGCGGGCAAAAATATGACCAGCGTATTTGCCGACTACGACTGCGCACTGCAGTGGCACAAAATTCTTGACGCCAAGGGCTGGGCTGCGCCGGCATGGCCGGCTGAGTTCGGCGGTACCGACTGGACACAAAATCAACACCAAATTTTTCAACGTGAACTGAAACTCGGCAACGCCCCGGCGCTTATGGCGCTGGGCATTCAAATGCTTGGCCCGATCTTGATCAAGTACGGCACCGAGCAACAAAAGCAAGAGTACTTGCCGCGCATACGCTCCGGCGAAGACATCTGGTGCCAGGGGTATTCCGAACCCGGAGCCGGCTCCGATTTGGCGTCACTGGCAACCCGTGCCGAGCGCGATGGCGATCACTACGTGGTCAATGGCTCGAAGATATGGACCAGCTTTGCCCATCGCGCCAATAAGATATTTTGTCTGGTGCGTACCTCCACCGAGGGCAGGCCCCAAGCCGGCATCAGTTTTCTACTCGCCGACATGGACACCCCGGGAATCAGCTTGAGCGAAATTATCGGTCTCGATGGTACGGTCGAACAATGCCAGGTGTTTTTTAGCGATGCGCGCATTCCGGTAGCCAATCTACTCGGCGAAGAAAATCAGGGCTGGAGCGTGGCTAAGTACCTGCTCGAGTTCGAGCGCGGCGGGCACAATTATTCCATCGACCATCAAAAATTACTCGCCAAGGCCCGCGCCATTGCCGGTCGACAATACGCCCACAACGGCGTCTGCTATCTCGACGACGCCGCGTTTAGCGACCACTTGGCGGCGTTAGAGATTGATGCTATAGCGCTCGAATTTACCGAGCAACGCATCAAGGCGAGCGATGCACCAGGGTCGCTAACCAGCGTCGCCAAATTAGCCGGTACCGAACTTAGCCAAAAGATCAGCGCGCTGGCCAGCGATGCGCTCGGCGCCCACAATGCACCGCTGCAACGCGATGCGCTAGAAGTCAATTATACCGATGAGGTGATTGGCCCAGACAATGCCATCACCACCTTTGCTGAATATATCAATATGCGGGCCGCGACGATCTACGGCGGCAGCGCCGAGATCCAGCGCAACATTATTGCCCGCGCTGTGTTGGGGTTGAGATAATGGAATCCAGCAGTGCCGGCAACTTTAACGACGAACAGCAGATGCTGGCCGATAGTGTCGCTAAATATCTAACCGAAACCTACGACTTTGAAACTCGAAGGGCGGTCGCCAACGGCGATCTGCTAACACCCCAACCGCAGTGGCAGCAGTTTGCTGATATGGGCTGGCTAACGCTGCCGTTTGACGAGCGCGACGGCGGTTTTAACGGCGGCCCAAAAGAACTTGCGATAGTGTTTGAGGCCTTTGGCGAGCACCTCGTCTTAGAGCCCTATCTAGAGACCGTTGTGTTAGCCGGCACCACCATCGCCAACGGCGAAGAGGCCCTAAAAAAGCGCTATCTCGACGGCATTATGGCGGGTGATATTCACGCCGCCTTCGGCCACGGCGAAGCCGAGCACAGCGCCGAGCGCTACTATGTGGCGACCAGCGCGGTGCAGTCGGCGGATGGCTGGCGTCTAAATGGTGCCAAATCGGTGGTCGCCAACGGCCCCCTCGCCGATGTTGTGGTGGTCAGTGCTCGCATCTCCGGTGATGTTCGCTCGCCACAGGGGATTGGTCTATTTGCCGTCGAGCGGGGCGCTGCCGGATTCACCGCCCGCGACTATGTAACCGTCGATGGACGCCGCGCTAGCGAAATCATCCTCGACCAAGTCGATGTCGGCGCCGAGGCTCTCATTTCCAGTGCCCGCGAGACGCTCGATCAGACGCTCGATCTTGGCTGCTTCGCGGTCTGCGCAGAAGCCGTCGGCGCGATGCAGGCCTTACTCTCGGCGACCGTTGAATATTGTCAGCAACGCCGCCAGTTCGGCCAACCGATCGGTAGCTTTCAAGCGCTCCAGCACCGCATGGTCGACATGTACATTGCGCTCGAGCTTGCCCGCTCGCTACTTGGCGCAACCACCGATGCACTGGCCAACAACAGCAGGCATAGCGAGCGACTGATATCGGCATTAAAATACCGGGTTGATCAATCGGCCCGCGCGATTAGCTATGGCGCGCTGCAACTGCACGGCGGTATTGCCATGACTGACGAGTTAAACGTCGGCCACTATTTCAAACGACTGGCGCTAATCGAGAAGCAGTTTGGCAGCGCCCAGTTCCACCTCCAGCGCTTCAAACAACAACCCATAATTTAAACCAATCATAAGGGGATCAAAATGGATCTACAAATCAACGGTAAAAACGCACTTGTCACCGGCTCTACCAAGGGCATAGGGCGCGCTATCGCAGAATTGTTAGCCGCCGAGGGATGCAATCTTGGCATCTGTTCACGAAACGCCGAGGACGTCGACAAGGCGATTACTGAACTCTCGGCTCACGGCGTTAAAGTCGTCGGCAGTGCTGTCGATATCAGCGATGCCCAAGCGCTTGGCGATTGGGTCGAGAGCTGCGCTGAGCAACTCGGTGGCGTCGATACGCTGGTCGCCAACGTCAGCGCTGGAGGTGGCGAAGTCAACGAAGAAACCTGGCGAAATACCTTTGAAGTCGACCTGATGGGCACCGTGCGCAGCGTCAATGCCGCCAGACCGCATCTGGAAAAATCTAGCTGCGGCTCTATCGTGATTATCTCATCGACCGCCGCCATCGAAGCGTTTATGGGTGCCGGCCCTTATGCCGCGCTCAAGGCTGCGCTGTTGAACTACTCTGGCAACTTATCGCAAGACCTCGCCGGCGTCGGCATTCGGGTCAATGCTGTCAGCCCGGGGCCAATCCTCGTCGAGGGCGGAGCCTGGGACAATATTCGCGATGCGATGCCGGAAATTTACACCAACACGGTCGCCGCGATCCCCATTGGGCGCATGGGCACCGCCGCCGAAGTCGCATCTCAGGTGGTATTGCTCGCCAGTCCGCTGTCGGGCAACACCACCGGCACCAACATCGTTATCGATGGCGGTTTCACCAAGGGTCTGCAATTTTAGACCCGCTGGATAAGCCACTTATGGCGGCCTAACGGGCCGATTTAAACGCGCCCGCGGCCTATCGTTACCGCGCACCCGCGGCTCCTCGTTATGGAGCGCAGTGGGCGCGTTGGGTTATGTCCGATGGCGTTATGCCGCCATCATAGATGCTGTGGTTATACAGCCTGTCGCTCTAGTGTCGTGTATTTGAAGCTCGCGTGCGCCGACGGTCGGCAGCCAGAGTGGGGCTCAATCTAATTTACATGGCTTGTTGACTGCCGCTAAAGAATACGCCGCGCGATTGCGCGGCCCCGTCGACTCACCCGACTCACCCGACTCACCCGACCATAAAGTGCCGCCAACCTATAAATGAAGCATTGCAGGTCATCGGGCATCGCTCTTAATCGATCGCTGGTAATAAAGTGTTGTTAGGCTGGTTAGTCAACGGTGACTAGCGTCTAGAATAAGTACCGCGATAACCGCCGAAAAAAGGATTCGCCTTTATCCCCAAACAGTCGTCGCGCGCACCCGCCGCGTTCCTACTCGGCACTGTTGCCGTGCTGCACGCAGATAAAAGGGCCTAATTAGCCGCGCCGCTGAGTGGAATCACCTGCCCGTTATTGGCGACCTCGAGCATGTAGCGGATTACCGGCTTGATCTCTTCCAGCCGAAATACGCGGCCGAGGGTGTCTTTTGGATTGATCATCTCCATGTAATCCGCTTCGGAATTAAACTGGTCGACGCTGCTCTGGATCATTTCCGTAGCAGTAGCTCCGAGCCGTAAAAAATTCACCCGGATATCAAGCTCAGTATTCACCGGACCCCCTGCCACGTGGGCACCATTGAAATCACTCAAATCGCGGGTTACCTCGTAGGCGGCGAGTTCGGTGATTTTTTGCAAAGCGATCTTAGAGCAGACATAGGGCGCCGCATTGGCTAAATTATACGACACCACATCGCTGCCGATATTGATAATGCGACCGAAGCCGTTGACACGAAAAACCCGCGATGCCGCCGCAATCAATTGCATTGGACTGATCAAATTGGTCGTCAAGGTGTCGTAGATTTGCTGATCGTCGAGTGTCTCCATCGCGCCAAAGGCACCGGTGCCTGCATTGTTTACCAGCACCGCGTACTGACCGAGTTGCTCGGCGGTGGCCAACGCAGACTGACGATCGGCTGCATCGTTGACATCGCCCGCAGCGAGGTGCGCGCGGGCATCAGATCCGGCGCTCACAGCGGTGGCATTTAACGCCTCGACCACCGGCAACGCCTGCTTGTCGTTGCGGCACATAATCACCACCTGCATGCCATAGTCCATCAGCGTTTTACTCACCTGCAAACCGATGCCGCGATAACCACCGGTAATAATGGCAGATTTACCGCGTAAGACTTCTGGGTCAAAAGGTTGATAGGTCATCGATGGATCTCCACTTATACTGCTGTTTGAATTAGGTTTTGTATTTATATTTGCATGGCTGTGTATCGGCTCTCAACGGATTCTCTGGCCCGCTTTGGCTAGCCAAAAAATGTAGCACGTAGGGCCTATTCCAGTGCCGATCAATCGGCTAGTTGGACCACAGTTTTACCAAAATTTTTGCCTTGAAACATTTCGCAGAACGCCGGTCCAACGCGCTCGATACCGCGCGACATATACTCGACATTGCGCACTTGCCCGCTCGCCAGCCAGGCCATCAATTGATTGCGCGCCTCATCGTAGCGATCGATCTGGTAGTGGCACATCAACCCGCTCATGGTCGCCTGGTTGGTGACCAACTGAAACAGATTGTTGGGTCCGGGCGCCGCTTGATTGGTGTGATAATCGCTGATTGCACCGCATAGAATCAACCGCGCCCGCTCGTTGATATTGTCGATCGCCGCCTGCAGTAGCGGGCCACCGATATTGTCAAAGTACACGTCTACGCCCTGTGGGCAAGCTGCGCTAATCGCCGCTCCCAACTCTGTCGTACCGCGGTAATTAACCGCGGCGTCGTAACCCAGCTCATCGATCAGGCGCTGGCATTTAGCATCGCTGCCGGCTATGCCGACCACTCGTGCGCCCTGCAGCTTGCCAATTTGGCCGGCTATCGAGCCCACCGCACCGCCCGCGCCGCTGACCAAAAGGGTTTCACCGGGCTTTAACTTGCCAATGTCGGTGAGGCCAAAATAGGCCGACATACCGGTATCGCCGAGAATTCCAAGATGATAGCTGGGCGGCGCATCGATTCCGGCCGGCAAGTTCACCAACCAGTGTTGGCTGCCATCGGTGATGCTGTACTCTTCCCAAGCAATCCGCGACATCAATAGGTCAGCCACCGCGAACGCAGGATTCTTGCTCTCTACCACCCGTCCGAGAGTCAAGCCCATCACCGGCGCGCCGAGTTCCATAGCCGGCAATATATGATCACCACTGCCCTCGTTCATCCAATTTCTAAAGCCAGCATCCAACGACACATAAAGGTTTTGAATCAACACCTCGCCATCTCCGATAGCTCTCAGGGGCTCGGGGTCGACGGCAAAATTTGCCTCTACTGGCGGCCCATCGGGGCGCGACGCAAGGATTACGCGGTGATTCATTGTCATCGAACACTCTCCACTCAACTGCTGCTATTTGGTCGCAACGGCATGGCTATATTTTACGCGGCCGACACGTCACGCTTCGGGGTGACAACGACGTTTGGCGGCGCATTGATGGCCGATAGGATCGAACACCGCAACCGCACCTTTATATATAAAACCGTCGTGACTGTTTTTATTGAAGAATACCCACGAACAGCTTAGAATGCAACGATAATTACAGGTTTACTAACGACACTACAGAGGGCTGCTCATGAGCACTTTTCCAACCCGACAGATTCTCCTTAACTCACGCCCCGATGGACTCCTAAAAGAGTCGGATTTGGTGCGTACCGACGCTGTTCTCGACGAGATCGACGACGGCCAAATCATCATCCGCAACCAGTATCTTTCGCTTGACCCAGCCATCCGCGACTGGATGAGCGAGAGCGACAGCTACCTGCCGCCGATCCCTCTGGGGCATCCCGTTTGGTGCACCGTGATCGGCGAGGTGGTGAAGAGCAAAAGTAGTATATACGCAGTCGGCGATACTGTCTGGGGCATGGGTGGCTGGGCCGAATACTCGGTGGCGCCGGAAGATTATGTGTTCCCTGCAGACATGAGCCTCGGTCTGCCCATCAACAATCATCTTAGCGTGGTCGGTGCGGTGGGTATGACCGCCTACTACGGTCTGCTCGACGTCGGCAAACCGGTTGCCGGCGAGACTGTGCTGGTAAGCACAGCGGCGGGCGCCGTCGGCTCGCTGGTCGGCCAGATCGCCAAGATCAAAGGCTGCCGCGTCGTCGGCATGGCTGGCACCCAGGAAAAATGCGATTGGTTGATCAATGATCTCGGCTTTGACGATGTGATTAATTACCGTGAAACCGACGACATGGCCGCAGCGATTGCCGGCACTTGCCCAAATGGCGTCGATATCTTTTTCGACAACGTCGGCGGCGACATTCTCGATGCAACCCTGCTCAATCTTGCACAAAAAGCGCGGATTATTTTTTGCGGACGCATTTCTGGTCTGAATTCTGACGAACCGATCCCCGGTCCATACAACATGTGGCAGATCCTCGCCAAGAGCGCGCGCATCGAGGGCTTCCTGATCAGCAACTACTTTGCCGACTTCGAAAACTCGGTTCCGGTGATGGCCAACTGGGTCAAGGAAGGTAAGATCAAGTTTAAAGAAGATATTATCGAGGGGCTGGAAAACACCCCCGAGGCGTTCCTCAAGCTGTTCAAGGGAACCAACAAGGGCAAACTGATGGTGAAAATCTAACGCCCGCTCGACAGTTGATACAGCAATCGTGGCGCCGGATAGATTGCACTACGGCGCCACCATTGCTAGATCGTCATGCCACCATCCACCGGCATGGCAATGCCGGTGACAAACCGCGACCCATCAGCCGCCAGAAAAAGCGCCGCTTGAGCAACGTCATCGATACTACCAATAGAACCCATAGGATGCAGATCGCTGTAGCCCTTGAGCAGCGCATCGGGATCCTCGGCGACCGCCAGAGCGTTGTCCAATAGTGGGGTTCTAATAAAGCCGGGGTTAATGGCGTTGCAGCGAATCTGATAGCCCTTTTCGGCACACTGCAACGCGGTGCTCTTGGTCAGGTTCACCACCGCGGCCTTACTCGCGCCATAGGCCGGCGTACTGCTCAGGGGACGCAGCCCCAACGCCGACGAAATATTGATAATACTACCGCCACCACTGTGCTTCATACTCTGGATGGCGCTGCGACAGCCGAGAAAAACCCCGGTTGTGTTGACCGCCAAGATTTGTTGCCAAATCGCCATATCAACGTCTTCGATAGATTCCGCAGAACCAATACCGGCGTTGTTGACCAAAATATCCAACGCGCCCCAATGCTCGTTCACGCGGGCCATCAGCTGCCGCCAACTCTCTTCGGACGTCACGTCGAGATGACAAAAAAGGCCATTTTCGCCCAACTCTTGCGCGGTGCTCTGCCCCGCCACTTCATCAATATCGGCGATCACGACACGGCATCCATGGGCCGCTAGTAAACCCGCAATGCCGGCGCCAATACCGCTCGCGGCACCCGTCACTATGGCTGTTTTGCCGGCCAAAGACTGTTCTGTACTGTGCATAATTATACCCTCTCTATCCATACACCACTCCATTTACCGCGAACGCGGACCCTTAGTGCCATTTTAAACTCTGAACGCCAGCGCCGCTAACCTACCTATTTGGGGTGCTATATTTCAGGCTTCAGCACACCTACGCTATGACTACGTTGTGTTTGACCATTGCGCAACACTCATTGATTGGCTCGCGCGCTATGCAAACATCAACGATTAACTACCAACCGCCCATCGACATTGTCGAGCAATTTATTGAGTGCTGGAACCATCGCGACTTCGCTGCCTTGATGGAATTTCTCAGCGACGACATCGAATACCATAATATTCCTATGCCAATGCTCCGCGGCAAGTCTGCTGTCCGTGATTTTATCGCGACGTTTAAGCACGTGAGCGCCATCGACTGGGTGATTCATCACATTGCCAGTAGCCAGCAGACGGTGTTGACCGAGCGCACCGATAATTTTGTGTTCGCCAACGGCAGAAGCCTCAGTCTGCCGGTGATGGGTACCTTTGAAGTCCGCGGCCAGCTTATTTGTAAGTGGCGCGATTACTTCGACTTGCTCGACTTCCAGCGGCAGATGCAAGTCATCGAAGACTAAAAATCAAACGCCTGAGCCGGCGCTACGGTCGGCTTGCTCAAGGGATTGTTGTTGAGCGCTTCCTCGGCTAACACCGAGTCAAAAAACTCCCAAACCTCGGCGATCTTACCGTCCCTGAAGCCAAACATATGGCAGTAGGTCTGGTTGTAGCGAACACCGTTGAGCGCATGCCCATCGGCTTGCATAAACGCCACCACCCGCTGCTCGTCAGCACAGACAATCTTGCACTTGGTGCAAAATTTGAAGCTGTCCATTTGCAACATGCCCATGACTTTGGGAAAAATATCTTCGACCAACGTCTGCTTGCCCTGAAAGCGACCCGATACCGGTGTGCTACCGTGAATATTATAAATCACGTCATCTTGCTGCAGCGCCAACATCGCCTCACCCTCGCCAGTGGCTAGGGCCTCATACCAATCTTCCACCATTTTTTTTTGTTGCTGTATACGCTCTTCGTTCATCCTCAGGCCTCCGGTTAAAGTCTGTGTCGGGTTAATAGGCACGCTGATTAAGGCGTACGGGTGAAGCTTATCGGTAGGGATTTAACACCGCGCAATAACATGTTCGGTGGATACTCGACATCGGCCTCGGCGATCTCCAACCGCAAATCCGCTAACCGCGCTAGTAACCGCTCAAAGGCAATCGCCAACTCTCGCCGCGCGAGCATCAAACCAATGCAGACGTGCTTGCCACCCTGACCAAAGCTGAGGTGTCTATCGGCATCACTACGATCGATACAAAAGCGCTCCGGTTGATCAAATATTGCGCCATCGCGATTGGCGCTAATATAGCGCAACATCAACTGGCTGCCCGCCGGTATCGACACGCCGCCGAGCTCAGTATCGCGGGTAACAACCCGTGGCATCGCCTGAGCCGGGGAGGTGCAACGCAGCATCTCCTCGACCATATTGGGTATTAACTGTGGATTGTCGCGCACCTTGCGCAATTCCTCTGAATGGGTCAGCAAAAGTAACATGCCGCCAGACAAGGTATTGGCGGTCGTCTCATTGCCCGCTACCAGCAGTTCGTGGCAGATCGTTAACAACTCAGACTTATCTAAACTGCGCTCACCGCCGACCTTGGCATGCACCAGATCAGACAACATAGAGTCTTCTGGGTGTTCGCGACAGTGATCTATTTTGGCGCTCATATGGTGCTGATATTGCAGAATAATACGGGTGCAATCGAGAAACCTATCGCGCGCTACCACGCCGCTAAGGCGGTCACTAAAGGCGTCTGACCAGTGTTTTAACAAATCGGTCTGATCATCGCCAAACGACAGCAGTTTAGCAATCACCCGCAAGGGCATGGGGGCGGCGAACGCAGTCACGAAATCGCAGCTCCCCTGATCGATAAAATCATCGATCAGGGCTTCGACATCGCGCTCTATGCTCGGGGCTAGAATATCCACCCGCTTTTTCGAAAATGCGCTATTCACCAACTTGCGGAAACGTCCATGCTCTGGCGGATCGTTGGTCAGCAGGGTATCGCGCTCAGGCCACCCCTGTCCGGCACTGATGATCGCCTGAACTTCTTCGTCCTCGGCAATACCACCCTCTATGGCATCCATAAAACGATTGGAAAAATCGCCTGGGCGGCGCAACGCATCCCTTATTAATGCGTGATTAGAGACGTAGTAGACGTTGGTTCCGGGCAGTAAATAGACCGGTTGCTGTTCGCGGGCAACGCGGTCGGCATGGAACGGACAACTCATCACCTCGGGGGATAAAAAGTTAAAATCTGTGATTGTCTCTGCTGGCACTTAGACCTCCGGGGTCTCTCTGCACACTCTGTCACTAGGGCGCCTGCATTGCCCCGCCGTCGGCCACTAGACCGGTACCGCTGACGAACGCGCCCAAATCCGAGGCCAAAAATACCGCGACCGGGGCTATATCACTGGGCTCACCCCAGCGCCCCAAGGCGGCCTTGTCACGCCAAAAGGCCTCCATTTGCGGATATTGTTGAATTGAGCCACGGGTAATCTCCGTGAGGATCGCGCCGGGCTGAATAAAGTTCGCGGTAATAGCAAATTCGCCGAGTTCACTGGCCAGGCATTTGGTCAAGCCAGCGACGCCATGTTTTGAAGCCGCGTAGGCGCACAGACCGGCACCGCCAAAGGTCGACATCACCGAGCCAATATTGATAATCCGGCCTGACGAACTGGCTTTTAACAACGGTACCGCGTCCCGGCAAAGCCGAAAAACGCTCGACAAATTTAGCGCTAGTACCTCGTCCCAAGCGCTGTCACTGGTCTCGGCAATCGGTATAAAGCTAGAAATACCGGCGTTGTTGATCAAAATATCAAGACCACCCATCCGCTCGCTGGCGGCACGCATTATGCGTTCCGGCGCAGCCGGTTGGGTAATGTCGAGTTGTAGTACGTGCAGTCCCTCGGGGCCGGCATAGGCATCTAACAACCCATCCAGCGGCTTTATATCCACCGCCAGCACGGTCGCGCCCTGTTCGATAAAACTGTCGACCATAGCCCGGCCAATCCCTTGCGCAGCGCCGGTGATAATGGCACTGCGGCCGCACAACAATTGCATACTCGCTCCAGTTGCCAACCGCGTTAGGTCAGTCATTTAAAAACGCATTATTATTATCGCTAAATTGTAGTACAGACCTATCTATAAAAACAGTTCAAATTGTTTTTTAACTGTGTATGCTTAGCTTGAGCTGTAATCCAAATCGAGCATTGACAGGAGCTAACCCGTGAGTCACAAAATCATCAAGGCACATTTTATCTGCGGTGGAAAGTATCACGACATGCAGTTTGCACGGCTACAAATCCTGCAAATGCTGTATGAAAATGAAAAAATCTACACCACCTTTGCAACCGATTATTCCGACATCGAGGCGCTCGAAGCGGCTGATTTTTTGGTCACCTATACCTGTGATGTAGTGCCCTCTGATACCGAACTTCAGGCGCTGCAACGATTTTTAAAGAATGGCAAACGCTGGCTGGCACTGCATGGCACCAACTCCATTATCGAATTTTTAGAGGATGGACGGGTCGGCGCGCCGCGCACCGCACCGGCATTAATGGAGATGCTCGGCAGTCAGTTTTTAGCCCACCCGCCGATTCAAGAGTTTGATGTCAGCGTCTCCGAACCCCGACATCCGCTGGTCGCCGATATCGACACCTTTACCGTCAACGACGAACTCTACCTATCGGAATTTCACGGCGAGTGTATTCCCCTGTTGGAAACCCGCTGGACTGGCAGCATACCGGAGTTCGTGGACAGCGATTGGCAGCAAGATCAACCCAGGCTAGTGATGTATCTGCACCCCTACGAGGCAGGTCAGGTGCTGTATCTAACGCTCGGCCATTGTCGGCGTACCTATGACATGCAACCACTGGTAGAGGCCTATCCAGAGCGCGAATCCGGAAGTTGGGACAATCCCATAATGTACCAATTAATCCGCCGCAGTATCGGCTGGGCAATTGAAGACATAGCCGACTAACGGACGTTGATGACCAGAGCCGACGGCGCTGTGAATCGAGCGGTCACTTGAGTAAGGTGCCGTCCAATCCGGCAAACATAAGGGTGTACACGGTGACCAAAAATTCCTCTGCCTCCGACTCGCGGCCGGGTTCGGCGGTAAAACTACCGACATAGGTCAGTTGGCAGCGGTCGCCGTCGAGAGCTTCGAGGTGGGCGTCGGCGCGGTAGCTAATGAGTCCCGCCGGCAGCGTGCCAACGATCGACAGCGTCAACCGCTGCGCATCGGCATCGAGCGCCTCAAGGCGCTCAGATATGCAGTCCGGCATACCAACATTGTAGATGTTGCGCAACATACCCGGACCGTCACCAATCACGTCAACGTGATCAATCTGCACCGGCCCATCTTTTGGCCACCAAGATTCCAGACTGCCGAAGTCGCCAAAAAACTGCCAGATATGCGCCGCTGATGCAGCAAACTCATGCGTCCTTTGAACCGTTAACATAAACCATTCCTCTACTCTAATCCGTTAAACAACCACCGCGCGCGGCCAAACTCGCCACTTAGCCTGGAACCAAACCCTCGGTGACCGATGCGGTTGAATCGATAACGAACTCAGAACCGCTGATAAATTTGGACTCGTCACTGGCAAGATAGACAATCATATGGCCGACATCGTCGGGTTGGCCAATTTTTAACTTCACCCTCTCCTCGCCCTGATCTTCCACGTCGGCAGAAAATCCCGCCACCATCGGCGTGGCAATGGTGCCCGGATGAATCGAATTGACGCGAATATTAAAACTATTTTGAGCGCAGTATACCGCCGCCGACTTGGTCATGCTGCGGATCGCTCCCTTGGACGCTGAATAGGCAAAAATTAACGGATAACCGATCATCCCGGCCAGCGACGACATGTTGATAATCGATCCGCCGTCGGTCTTGCGCATTGCACCGATGGCCTGCTGAATGCCAAAAAAAGTGCCGTCGGTGCCAACGCTGTGTACCTTACGCCAATCCTCCACAGTGGTTTTTTCGACATCGGCTACGACCACGATACCGGCGTTGTTAACCAGGACGTCAAGACGCCCGTAGCGAGTAACCACTTGGTCAATAACGCGTTCCCAATCGGCCATTTGCGAGACATCCTGCTCGATAAAAAAACAGTTATCGCCGATACTCGCGGCGGTCTCAATGCCAAGCGCTGTATTGACATCGGTAATCACCACCGTCGCGCCCTCGGCATGCATCAGGGTCGCCCCAGAGCGACCCAAGCCCGACGCACCGCCGGTTACCATGACCACCTTGCCATCCAATCTTGCCATTTATATAACTCCTCAAAAAATCGTTTTGCGCCGCGTTGAGTGACTATTTCATTACTCGCTGCTTGCTTTTGTACGCGGCAACACATCAATTATTGACGTCAGTCGCTGTTCTATTTCATCGCTGTGCTCGGGGTGGGTAATGATGTAAAGATCTCCCGCCAGCATTTTTTGAATAATTTTTGCAGCCAACTCCGCCGGCGTCATGCCGGTGCTGCTTAGCAACTCGGAAAACGCCGCTAAAACTTCAGCGCTATCGCCTTGCTGCTCGCGTCCCTGCGCCGAAGTACCAATTTTAGTCGCCACCGCACCGGGACAAACGACATGGACTTGTACCGAGTCGTCTGCACACTCCAGCGCCAATACCTCACTGACTGCGAGTACCGCGCTTTTGGACGCGTAATAAGGTGCCATTCTCGGTTGACGCATCAACCCCGCAATCGACGCCATATTGACGATGTGCGCGCTGCGTTCGGCGCGCCGCATTCCGGGTAAAAACGCCTCGACGCCGTGAACCACACCCATCAGATTGACATTGAGGCACAGCGCCCAATCAGCCGCGCTCAAGTCGCCCATCTGAGCAGCACTGCCGAGCACTCCAGCGTTATTAAACAGGATATCGACAGCGCCAAAGTAGCGCTCGACCTCCGCCGCCAATTGTACCATCTGAGCCGCGTCGGTCACGTCTATTCGGCGCTGCAAAATTTCAACATTGCGGTTCGCCCAACCCGCTGCCGTTACCGCCAGTGCCTCGGCGTCAATATCGCACGCCACGGTGTTCACCCCAGCGCGCGTTAGCGCGTCGCACAGCGCTGCGCCAATGCCACTAGCGGCACCCGTTACCACAGCCACTTTTCCCGCGAGAGATTCCATAACAATATCCAGTCGTTTAATTTATGCATTAAAATTATAGGGATTAGATGCGCCAGCGGCACCCTACCCGACTCGATAGGTGTCGCCATAGAAAGCCCTACGCCATACTTTGTAGTAATTATATAGAAGGAATATTCGGGTGAAATCCAATCAAAAAATTGTCTTAAAAGAACATCCAAAAGGCGCTATTCACTGCGGTCATTTTGCGCAGATTGAAGCGGCCTATCCTCGCCTCGAGCCAAACCACTTCATCTTGCGAAACCACTACCTGTCGATGGATTCGGGGTTTCGCCAATGGATGAATGAAGACGCCGGCGATGGCTACCTACCCGGCATGCAGTTGGGCGACCCGGTGCAGAGCATTGTCATTGGCGAAGTGATTGAATCGGACAACAGTGCCTACCCTGTCTCTTCCATCGTTTTGGCACGCACTAGCTGGGAGCAGTACAGCGTGCTGGACGGTAGCGACCTATGTTCGATCCTCGCCGTCGACCCGAGCCTTGAGCTGTATCACTATGCTGCGGCGCTGGGAACTACTGGGTTAACCGCCTATTTCGGCCTCAACGATATCGGCCAACCCAAAGCCGGCGACACCCTGTTGGTATCGACCGCCGCCGGCGCCGTTGGCAGCGTAGTCTGTGAACTTGGCAAGGCGGCGGGCTGTCGTGTGATAGGCATGACCAGCAGCGAAGAAAAATGCCAGTGGCTGGACACCGCTCTAAACGTCGACGGCCGGATTAACTACAACGCCTCGCGCCCGCTGACCGAGCTAATTGCCGAGGCCTGCCCCGACGGCGTCGACATTTTCTTCGATAACGTTGGCGGCTCGCAACTTGACGCCGCCTTGGCAAATATCAACTCCAAGGCCCGCATCGTGCTCTGCGGAGCGATGTCACAGTACCAGAGCGACGGCGTCGAACCGGTCTATAACACCTGGCCGCTGATTACCCAAAGAGCCAGGGCCGAGGGCTTTATGTTTTCGGACTACCAACACCAATACGCCGCTGCGCTTACCGAGATGGGCGCAATGATCAAAGCCGGCACGCTACAATCACACGTTAGCCTCTATCAGGGGATCGCATCGACCCCGCAGGCGTTCACCGACATGATGTCTGGAAAAAACCTTGGCAAGTGCATGGTTGAACTCTAATTGAACTCTAATTGAACTCTAA
>MDTF01007603.1_pt1 | contig 19991 bp, 3 predicted proteins | sample 811191 | NCBI WGS metagenome assembly MDTF01 (sample SAMN05326649, study PRJNA326480) | marine metagenome | isolation source: seawater | place: Southern Ocean | collected 2011
CATTGGTTTTTGACTGCCAAGATCAGTATAAGAACCAAAAAACAAGCAACGTTGCGCATCCAAAGATGCTACTTGAACACCGGTTGGATTTAATGGACCCAACAATTTGTCTAATGTATGTCCCGAAAAGTTTTTAGCAATGACTTCACCAGATTTATCAAGCAACCATTGTTTGTCTTCCGTATTTACTAAACGATCACCAATAACTCTTGTAACTTCATGAAGAAATAATTTAGGTAAAATAGAACCAGAATCCATTCCCTCATAGGGTTTCATTGCTAATATACCTTGTGTAATTCGAGCTAAATCACGCAAATTAAACACATAATGTGATTTGACAGGTGTTGGTCTTAAATTTTGACGGGAAGCACCATAAATTTCAATACATGCTTCGACCAAACCTTTTGTATGTTTCGATATTTCATTTGGCATTTTAGATTGAATCATATGCCAATTAAGAATAGTTGAAAAAATTAGAGTCAAAGCACCTGTTTCAAACTCATCGATGCAAATAACACTGAACCAACGCATCATACGTGGTGTAATGTGATTGTTTGAACCACCGGGAGGAAGCATAGCTGCTAAAAGTTGACAATCTATCATTTTACGGAATGCTTTTTCTTTGTTATCGTACCAACCATTTTGATCACAAAATTGACGCATGAGTTCTACTGGTGCTTGCGCACCATATTCTTCAATCTCTGGCATATTAATATCATCAATGAAAATGACTGCTTTGCAACCAAACGGAGGTCCAAAAACACCTTTTCTTCTTTTACCCAACCGTCCATCTATAATTTCTTGTGCATCACCAGATTTGGTTTGTGCGTTGAATCCAACTTTAATCATACGATACACTTCTTGTGGCATATCTTTAGTAAGAAGTTTATTAATCAATGCTGATTTACCTGTACCAGTAGGACCAATCAGAAGTATGGGATGGGACTCTTTCACCAATACACCTAATACGTATTCTAGTTGTTCGGTCACTATAGTGGGTACAAGAATAGATGAAAATTGTGCATCGGCAGGAATTTCATGTTTTCCTTTCTTCATCCAATCAACCCATTTATGCGTCTCTACTGAAAATCTTTCGTCATAGACATTTTTAGATGGAAGTTTACCTCCAAATTTTCTTGGACTTTCATATGGATATTTCCAATTACGCAACATTAATTGTGTATTGACTGCTTTGTATTCTTTATTTTTTTCACATAATGCAGGATCTTCTATAAATGCAATAATAAAGTTTGAAAAAGCTTCACGTCCGGGACCATCAATTGTTGCACCTACCGACCATACTAAAGCAAAAAAAAATGAACTTTCCATTGTTGCTTGATTAATTGTTTTCTTTTCTGCCACTTCACCTCTCTTTTTTTTCTTTCTCTTCCCGTCATCATGGTATCCCAACATACTTTCCAACAGACCCTCAAGAAGACGGCAACAACCTACTACAAGAGTTTGATCCAATGTTGGTGCATATTCTTTTACCATGCGACGAACGAAACACAAAGCTGGATCAATTAACCATTCAAACAAACCATTTAAATTATCTGCTTCATCTTTACTAATGTTCCAAGTTCTTGTTCCTGGTGGACACGGTGTTTCTGATTCTGGATCATGCACTTCGTGTTGCATGCGTCCAAGCCAAGAGGTGACACAGGGTCTCCATCCCATACGATGCGGTTCCATATATATAACACCAACTCTTGAAACCGTTGCCGGCGAAGCAACTTCTAAATCCATCGGTTCAAAAATCATTGACATGGTATCACTCATCATAATCATTTCACCATTCATTAAACATAATTTTTTGTTGTTGTCCAACACAGTATTCATGTTTTCAATCCAAACAGCATCTACTGGACCATCAAACCAGACCCATTTTAAATCTTCTTTTTTACCCACTTTTGGCGGATCAGCAGAAAAATTACGATACCCAATTGCTAGAATACCATCTGACCATTCACGTGAAACAGGATCAAATTCACCATACAACTGTCCCATGGTAATAGATTTAGGATTAATAATTTGATAGTGTACTTTGTTCCATCGACTATCTTCTGGATCTCGTTCTTTTAATGTTGTCAATACTTTAGCTAACATTTTTAATCCATTTGTTTTAGCTGCGTATGCTTGTCCAACTACCATAAATCCATGACGAACGCACATCATTTCATAAATTTCATATACTTTCTTTTTAAAATAAGGTGTTGGTTGAAGACCTGCTTCTGCAATATGTTCCATCAAGACTGGATCCATTTTACTGCGATCAACGACGGGAAGACTGACACCTGGAAACAAATCACCGGTAATACCTTCAAACAATGGAACATCCGGTGCTAAAAATTTTGGTAAATTGACGTCTACAATACCACGCAAACACAAAATATCTTCGTCAATATCAGGAAATTTACGTTTTAAATTACCCATAGTCAAAAGTACAGCAATAACAGCACGCATTCCATAATCGTAGTGCTTTTGGTTGGAAAGCTGTTCCGAACACAACTTATACGTCATTACAATTTTGACGGCTAATTCTTTGCCTTGATAATATCCCATTGAATATAAAATAATTTGTCCAATTTGTGCGTAATCTGGAACCATCATAGCTACACTACGTACCAATGCTTTTAAATTGTCTGGCAGTTCTTGACGCCCAGCATAACCTGGATTCATGGTAACGAATATGTTACAGGTTCTACGCAACATAATGTTTTCATCTTCAAAATCAAATCGATCTAATCTAGCCATTTTAGCTAAATTAATGGTTAAAATTTGTTGCGCTACAACGGACAAAACTTCCAAAGTAATACGATTGAATTCATCAAAACAACACCATGCACCAGTACCACAAAGACCTTTGAAAAATTTACCCATAGCTTGGTAATCTAACGTATCCGAACAATTGTACACCACTGTTTGCGTCGCAACTGCTTTACCAAGATCTTTGACTGTTTCTGTCTTACCTGTACCAGCTGGTCCGGCCGGTGCACCACCGTAATCTAAATGAATTGCACCCATTAATGTACGATAACAACGATCAGTCAAAGGTGTAATCACAAGACGTGAAGAATTGCCTAAATATTCATAGGCATATTGTCTTTCTGCATTAATCATTTGAACTTTCATCGAACCAGGTGATCCAGTTCGAACTGATTCTCCACCTGGTATATGAATGTATCTCAATTGTGACAACCAATCAAAATCCATAGGAGAACAAATGTTTCCATTGACTAAATCTTGTACTGTATCTCTTGAATGTACATCTAATACACATAAAGCACTAATAGTTTTTCTAACAATTTTTGGCACTTCACCACGTACCATAGCAACAATGTCATTCAAATAACCAGTCAATTTATCGGTATATATCTGTAATGCATCTTTATCTCCTTCTTTTGCTCGATTTAAAACATCAGTTGTTTCAGATGTCCAGTAGGTTTGCGTAACACTTAAAACAATTTGTCCGGGATAATCTGCCAACCATTTTGTACGACCACCTTGAGGTGTTTGTATACCATATTCTTCCATTGCAGTATCTAATATGTAAGCCATTGTTTTTCTCATGGCAGTTTGAATTTGATCCAACCAAATTTCAACACATCCACCAGAATCAGCAGGTTGAATTAATTTTTCTTTAATGTTATCGTATTCAAATTCCACTTTTTCTTTTTCTGCGGAAACCATATGCGTAATTGCCATATCTTTGTCAAAGACTAATGCTTGAATACCTTCAAAACATTTTCTTAAATGAGGTTGCACTTTAGTAGGATCTTTTGTTTCCGACAATATTTCTAATAATTCATCGTTCGACAAAAAGAAAAAACGTGGGAAAAAAATACGTTTTGTATTTAAATAATCTGCCAATCCCTTTTGTACTAATTCTAACAAATGATTAGCAGCAATTAAACGATCTAACATTCCTTGTTTTTCACCAATTGTAGTCACTCTAGGATCTTCATCGGTCTCTTTCATGACATCACGCCATGTACGATCCACTGTAGCAAATCGTTTTGCTTCAGTTGGCATTTGTTTTTGAATGTCTGCCGATGAAAAAATTGATTCAAGATATAACCATGTTGCTTGAACTTTTAACCAATTCGCAATTAAATCTTCCAACGTCGCAAGCATTTTTTCCCATTTTGTAATTCGATCTAAAAACGGTGCAATGTAACGTGAACCACGCATGGCTTGCGCACGTACAATTTGGTCGTCAAGAATCGTTTCAATTTCTTCCACCGAAGCCAGAATTCCAGTCCCTGATTCTTTGTATGCTTTTTGTTCAAATACAACTCCTTCCCATTCTTCTTCCATTTTATTTAACGATACTTCCAGCGAAAATTCTTTCGACGCATTAATACATGTATCTTCAATATCTTCTATATGAAGATGTAATCCATACTGTATCATTTGATTGAGATTGGCATTGGGTGAATGACGAATGGAAAGACCAGTAATGTCATTAATCGATGACCAATGTCTTGCTTTCATTCCTCTTGTACATAATAAAGTCATTAATGGATGTAATTTTTCTACAAAATCACCGCATTCTAACGATACTGTTTTGGCTATTTCTGCTAAACCGGGTTGTTCGGAATCATCAAAAGCTCGTTGTACTTTAATTAATGCACGACGTAAGTCATCTGCCGTATTTTCAATTTCTTCTGGATTTAAATCTGTCAATGGATCTTCGTGCCATTTTGAAAAATGTTGTACTTTATCATCAATAGTAAACCAAAGCTCTTTAAATGGTTTTAATTTACCATTGTACGATGCAACTTGTACTGCGAATTCATCGGAACTTTCGACTTGTAATATTTCATCTTGTGCTGCTATATCATTGCATTCAACTTCAGCACCTTCAATAGCAACTTCCAATGCTTTAATTTTTTTGACAGTACGTTTAATTTCAGAAGTTTCCAATGAATTCATGTCATACAATTTGGCAATATCTCTTTCAATAATTTTAAGTTCTTTATCGAAAAATCTTTTACGATTTCTTAAAATTTCTTCCCGTTTTACTTTTTCTGCATTTTGAATATTAATTGATCTGTCTTGTACACTTTCCATTTCCGATGGCCAAGAAAACAATGCCGCAAACAGTGTCTTGTCACCCGTACCAAGATAATGTCCTCTGGCTAACGTCAGAAATTTAACACGTTTAAATACAATATTACGAACAGCTTCATTCAATTCTGTTATACGTGGTTGAATATCATTGAAAAACTTTTGCAATTCTTTCAATTCATCTGAATCTTCTGGATTAGTTACTAATCTTTCAGTAATACTGCTGTATTCATTGCACATATCTTTCATGTGAGCATGATTCAAAACGGCAACATGTTTCACAAGGCGTTCAACCAATGCGTCAACGCGTCCAATAATTTGTTCTTTTAAACCATCTGTTGAAAGAGTAAAAATATTACTTTGTACTGTGTCGTCGACGGCAAAAAGAGCTGAATTTTTGACACGTAATAATTTTTGAATTGTTGCTTGAATCTTTTGTAGTTCATTGCGACATCGATCTGCTGGTGTTTTGCCCTCCGGTTCGTTTTCACACAAATTGGTGACTGTTTCATCGTGTTCGTTTGAAAATATATTTTCAAAACGTCCAAGCATTTTTTGATGTTCTTGCAACATACGTGTATATTCTGAAGTCAATACATTTTTAATTTTGGATTGCGCAACAAGAACGAGATCTTCGTCAAACGAAGCACCAAAAGCTCTTTTCATAGCACTAGGACCTTTAGGAGAAGCAGTATCTCCGTTTTCATCTTCCTCGTCACTGTCGCTACTGTTTCTATGTCCTGGATGTGCTTCTGCAGCATCGCTTTGAGTTAAATTTACAACACGACACATATATTCCAAGGTTTTATTAGTTGAATTACATAATTCTTCCAACGATGGCGATATAGTAAGTTCACCAGTATTTAAACCATCTTCATCTGCAATATACATGGTCAATGACAATGTTACAATAGGTTCACGTACTTGCACACCACCCTGTTGATATATAGCATCTTCAAATCCTGTGGTTTTGCCAGCAGCATGTCGAATTGCTGCAACTAAAATTTGACTTTTTGTTGCTTGTCCGGGAAGTCTTGTTGGATCTCTAGGATGAACGGAAAAAGCAGTTGTTGAATCATGTTTTAAAATTGGATGTGAATGACGTGATTCAAATGAATCAACAAATGCATCAACTGAATTTTCAAACATAGCACGAAATTGTTTCCATAAAAATACAACTCCTCTCACTACTAATTTAGTCGCTTCATCATCTATTTCTTGTGGACTTTTAACTCCATCTTTTATATTTTCTTTGGCGTCTAATGCTGCACTTTTTTCCATTGCCGCTTGCAATCTTAATTCCAATGGACCTAATTCTTCTTTTGCTTTATTTTTTGTATCTTCCAATGCTGATTGATTGTCTGGATCCATAATTTGTGATCCCATTCCTCGAGTCGTCATCACTAAATAAGCAAAGACTTTGGCTAAAAAATGTTCACGAAGAGAATCACGCATGTCTTCCATTGTATCTTTGCAAGCCGACGTAAATGCTTTCGTATCGAGTGGAAAATTTTTACGAAATGATGGTGCATTTAAATCAACTAAAAGTATGTTACTGGAACTACTAGTATTTTGTTGCACGTGCCACATGTGAGATAAATGAAGCGAAGCACCAAATTCAACGGCAGAATAATAGGAACGCAATGCATGAAGACCAATTGGAAATACGTCTGGATTAATACCGGTATTTCGTAATATTTTCCAAGAAGGACAACGATATTCCGGTGAACTCCACCATTGTGGAAGTGCATGTAAATCCTTGGGATTAATACCCGTACCACCACGTCTTGGACTCATTAATTTGTAGTCCAATGCGATACGTCGATTGGCTGCTGAATATTCCATGTGTACTTCTGACATAATCATATCAAAATAATTTCTTAATTCTGGTTTGTTTTCCATTTCACTACGCGCAGCGATACCAGCAATACGTTGATTACCTGGATCTCTTGTATCACTGTCCGATTTACTTAATACATTCCAATATTTTTCTATAGCTTGAACCGTGGTATCGTTAATTTTCCATTCATCTGTACCTTTGGTTAGCAGTTGACCAGGCAGATCTAAACGATATGGATGTGGTGTTTGTATTGTTCTTGAACGTACAGCTTTCATTTTAGCTTCTTCAAAAGATGTTCCCATAGAACGACTAGGATCCCAATTCTTTTTATCTAATACATTTTTTTTAGGAGGAGCACCTCGATTGAGTTTGTATTTGCCACGAGGTGCAGGTGAAACAGGTATTACATTTAACGTAGGCCTGTGTCGAAGAAAATCAAAAGAAAAGACACGATAAAGATAGAGAAAAAAGAGAAGAAGAAGAAAAGAAAAAAGAGAAATTAGAAAAGAGAACCAATAGTTAACTTTCGTTTCAAGCATTTTATTATTATTGTATACTTACGCAGAAGCGGAATTACGAAGCATTGAACGACTACTGGTTCCTCCATTACCAGCTGCAATGTCTGCTTCTTTCGCTGACACGGCATCAATATGATCTTGGGAATGTTTTAATAAATCCATAGTAAGACCACTACTATGTAGTCGATAATTTTTTGCGATGGTAGCACTTTTACCGTAGGCACATCGATCATCCGTGACTGAAAACGGACCCATGAAACCACCAGCACTACTCCCATTGACTGTTTCAGACATCGAATCCGCTTCATTGGTGAGCCGTGCCGATCGTATCGGTGACAACATGATGGGTGATTTTACTTGCGAGTTGTTCGAACCTTTTTCTTTGTTTTGTTTTTGAGGCGTGCGTGTATTGTTTGTTGATGGCTGTGCTTGTTTTTGAGAGGAAAGAGACCACGCGCCTCCAGAGGAAGAAATTTGAAGTCGACGAGATACAGGAGCATTTCTTTGAAGGAACAGGTCCGTGGTTTTATCTGACATGTTTTTTGTGTTTTGTGTTATCGTTGAAGAACGAACAACAAAGCTGAAAGCAGAAGCTGATCTCTTGCAGCAGTGTCAATTTTAAGCATTCTTAACGGGTAGAATCACCAACACAGACACCAGACGAATCCGTCACCCCAACGAAACTAGAAGAAACTAGTCTTACTTCACTTGAATACCAAAATACAGTATCAACAAATATAAATTCCAACATAGAAAACACGATTTCAATAATACGATCGTGATCAAAATCCAATCCAATACTGTATTCCAACAAAAAATGCAAGAGACCGGCCAATTACCACAATTCACAGCTATACCAGGCGGCACGCGACGAACCCTGCACGTTCGCAACCAATTAACCGGACAAAACAATTTACCAATCGATGCCTTGTGTTTCAATTCGAAAAGAAATCAAATATTAACAGCGGATCGATACAAATTAACTTTGTACAGTTTACGCAAACAACTCAAACAAGTCAATCTAGTACCACCACAAAATCGCAGTGGTGGCGACGAAAACCAAGTGCAAGCGTTAATTATTGCACTCGTTCACAACGTCCAACAAGATTTATATACTGCTGTTTTTGGTGGTGATCCACGTGTTGTTCAAAACAATCGTTACATTGATCCAGCAGTCGTTCGTGTCTATCATCCTTCTTTATCTATCTTATTACAATTTTCTTCCCACCAAGCCCCAATATTAGCTGCTACATTTAATCAAAACAAATGTCAATTAATAACTTCATCAACAACAACATCGATTAAAGTTTGGAACTTTAATGCTGGTAGTATGGCTGTTGATTTAACTAATCCTGGTAATGCAACTTCGACAACTTCAACAACAACGACCACCAAAGACAACAGTGTACAAGTGGTGCTGGGTCACATATTACAAGACCACGATCGACCTGTTAGCGTTTTACATGTCTCGTCGTGTGGCAAATTACTAATTGGTAGTGGTGGTACAGATGTCTGGGTTTGGAATATTATTAATGGTTCATTGATACGTTGTATACGCTCGTTGCATAATTTTCAAACAGAATTAATTACATCAATAATATATATAACAAAATTAGATGAATTAACTGTGGGATACGATGACGGTGTAATAGCTGTATGGCGCATAGAATTGTTTGCTTCAATGGGAAACAACAACCAAACAAACACCAATCAATTAGAAGATAAAATAAATACTACGACTACAATTGTTGTTCCATCTTCTACATCTGCTGCTGCTGCTGCTGCTGCTGCTGCTGCATCATCCTCATCCTCATCCGCAACAACAACAACAACATCTACTGCAATTCCTATTCGTCCAACTTTATTACGTGAATTTGAAAGTCACGAAGGACGTGTTCATGGTTTAGAACTATCCGATGACCGAAGATGGATGTTTTCCTGTGGTGTAGATGGCATGATCTGTCACCACGATGCATTGCATGGATCAAGATTAGGAGGATTAAGATGTAGTAGTATTGTAAGAGCAGCATTTACGGGTGTTCGAAGAGAATATCCTCCGTCTATTATTAAAGTACAAAGAGTTCGTGCACCGTTTGGTACACGATTACTAATATTTAGTGTTACAGGAAGTGTGATTAATATCGTAGATGTACAAAGTCCACAATGGGAATGTAAATTTGTTAGAGAATCAGTCATGTCATTACAAAGAAGAAGAATGGAGAATGGTACTGATTTAATTGGTAAGTTTAATTGTTTTGTTGATATTTGTTTTGCGCAGATTTCGCCTTTCAAAAAACTGATAAAAAGTTTCTGAAAACTGAGAAAAAACTAACTTTTTTATAACTTTTTTTGAATCTTTCAATCTCTTTTCTTCAACATTTCTTTCGTTTTGTCTTAACACATGTTTTTAAATTTTTCTTCTTTCTTGTCTTCTTCTTCTTGCAACACCACAGCTGCTGTCTTATCAAACAATCAAATACAAATATTAAATGGTACAACAGGTATACGAGAAAGACAAACAATAATACCAATTACAAGAACAATTAAAGAAAACAATCATAAGAGCAATAAAAAATCAAAGAAAGGATTTGGTGGTTTACGTGGTAGTTCAAGTACCAGTACTCTTGAACCCACGAAACTTGCACGAGGCAGAGCACGTTTAGGTGCTACGACGGCAATGTTGCCACCTGCTGGAGGTGACATTGCAAAAACAGGAGAACGTTCTTCATCAATAGGAAATTTACATTCTTCAATTCCAATGTCAACTTTATTAGTATCAGAATGGTGGAACGACAGAGATGCAATAGTATTAGGATGGAGTGATGGTTGTATTGAAGTTACAGAAACCAAACAGGGTGGTCGACGATTAAAATTGTTGTCGGACAAAACACAATCTGGTATTGCTATTACAAGTGTATGTGTTGCAAAATTATCGTGCACATCCGGTGATCGTGCTGTAGCTGCTAATGGAGGTAATATGAATGAAGCTACAAATGTACCACAAAGATTAGCGGAAGAAGCATGGTCGAATAATGAAGTAGTCAGTTCAATGACAGTACATGCACCTACTTCTGAATTAGCTGGTCCATGGGGTGGTCCTGTACGTTTTTCTAAATCTAAAAAAAGAAAATTAGATGGTAAACAAAAATTAATAAATTGTTTAGAAAGTAAATATACAATTATTGTAGGTAATAGTCAAGGAACATTATGTATATGGTCACCACGATTAAGTCGTTTAGTAAGTTCCAACCATGGACATTCAGGTGCAATTATAGGTGTCATACATATGCCAATGCGTACAACAACAGATCCTACAACAACAACTGGAAATAATGAAACAACAAATCATTCAGTAACCTCTAGAATACAAGCTTGTTCTCCTTCACCCAGTAGAAATTGTATTGTGACTGGTTCAATAGATGGTGTCATTAAAGTATGGTCTGTATCACGTGCTGGTAAATTAAAACAGATATCTTTCTTTCTAGCACAACCACAACTCTCTGGTAATACGAATACAAACAGTAGCACCAGTACCAATGGTGCAGGTAGTAGAAGATCGGCATTGACACAAATTATGGTCATACCAAATACATCCATTTTAATATGTGGGTTCGACGAAGGTACAGTGCAAGCATGGGAATTAGATACAGAATCAAGAATAAATGTAGATGCACAACAATTAGAAGCTAAAATACCTTTTTGGAACCGTAACCAACATTCACAAAAAGTGACTGCTATTCGTAAATCAGAACACACCGAACGATTTGCAACTTCTTCTTTAGATGCTACTATCGTCATTTGGGAATTAACTACTAGAAGAAGACCTTCTTCGTCTTTATTAGATGATCGTGGTGCAAATGGTGGTGCCAACAACGGTACCAACAACGGTGCGAATGGTTTAATTTTACACATTACACCTCTTCAAGCTTTTTCAGTGGATTCACCAGTAATTGATTTACATTTTGTAGGAGATGGTGGTGCATTATTAGCTGTATTGAGCGGTCGATTGGTATGGTTGGACGGTACATTACGGACCGTTATGGATTCAAGAAAAAGTCAATTAAAAAATGAAGAAACGAAACAAGAAGTATTGAGGCAGCAATATTGGAATGGACAACAAAACGAAGACGGCAGTAGTGGCAAAACAGATGCGAATTCAACACCCATTCAAGTACAAGAAGTTCAAGATCAAGAAACAGAACAAGAAAAAGAAGAAGAAGAAGAACAATGGCCAGAATCAGACGATGATTCATCTTCATCTTCATCTTCGGAAGATGAAATTGTGGAAGAAAAAATTGAAAGTAAAACGGATGCTTTTCCATATTCTGGATATCAACCTAATAAATACCAAAAACCACGCAGTGTTAGTATAGGTAGTACAGATGCATCTGAAAATCCACCGGTAGCATTTTTTGGTTTTGGTGATCGTTCTGATATTAATGCATCCGCATCGATACCTAGTCGTCATTCACCACCACCTAAAGAAATTACTCAATCTCAATCTCAATCTCAATTACAATCTCAATCACAAGCACAAAACACTTACCACAATGAACACGGAACCAGAGATCGACTCGATTCATATAGTAATCAACATTATGATCCATCTACAGGATCTATAGATTCACCTACTTTTTTTGCCTTGTTACCAGAAATGACGGCTGAATTTGTACCTAGAACACGTGGATCGTTACGTCCATTTACAACAGAATCAAACAGTAGTGAAATTGAACAATCCATAGATGAGTCCAATCTCATTCAACAACAACATCTTCAAGCACAGCAACATGGTTCCATATCTTCGTCTTCTATTTTACCACACAACACATCTCTTACCTCACCTACCTCACCTACATCGACACATTACTATCCAACATCACCGACGCAATCAACAGTAGTACCAATCAGTGGTCGACCATTACCAGATATGTCTTATCATACACATGACAGTCAAACCACTTTAATTTTTCAATTGTTGGAACGTGAAATGACTTCGTTGGACGAATCGGAAGACGGCAAAATTTCATTGAATGATATACCTCGATTATTAATGTCAATGCAACAAACTTCTCGCGACGATGTTCAATCCAATCCAGTTTTAAAATATCCTTTGTGGTTAATATGGGAATTGTATCAAAGATTGATTCGATGGAAATTAACCGTAGGTGATGCAACACGCAATGTAGTTAAAATACCAACCGTTTCTCAAGATTTAAAACGTATTCAATTAAAATGTGACACGACCAAAGTAGATTTAAATACTACCCGTTTGTTATTTACTACTTTATTGGCTTACAGCAAACGTCACGGTGAAATGTACGAAAATAAAAAATTATTAAAAACGTCTAATTATTTAAAAGGAAGTGGTCGAAACAAAAACGTTAAAAACATCGTGAAATACAATTCAATCGGCGAAAAAATTATACAAAAACGTAATATCAATGTTTCTGAAATGGTTTCGTTTCGTCAAATGTTTTTAAATATGAAAAGTAGAGATCAAAGAGCAAGAACGGCCTCCAGAGAACAATGGGATCAAATGTTAGGAATACATGCACAGATTGATATAGGTATTGAAGGCTTATGTCGCGTACCAGCAGTGCGTTGGCACATTATACCACACAATGCATTATCTATACTGGAACAATTTGGACAATCTTTAGTGGGTTTATCTTACAAAGAAGTTTCACATTGGCCTTGGCCTCCGTTGCCTGAAGTATTTATTAAATTACATACATTGCAATTAAAAACTTTGCCTAAAAAAGATAGAGATCAATTTGTTTTACCTACATTTGATGAAGTCGTTACAATGCCATTGCATGTCGTTTTAGAAATAATTAAACAAATTTTAAACGACAAAGAAGCCGACGACATGGTACAAGATCGACAAGGACACCCAAGACAAGGTTTGTGTATGTTTATTTATGAATGGCATTTACAACATTTTGGATTACCAATTTTAGTTGCTAAAAAAGTAGTCTCTTTTTTACGTTCCTTGTTGGAATACCGTGAAATACCAGTATGTAGAACAATAGCACGATTTTGTAAAGTACTGGGACCCATACCCTTATCAGAAACCAAGTATGGCAACACCGACAAGCATGCTTCTTCTTCCTTCAATTTGTATTTAGATGCCAAACAATGGTTCATTGCTAGAGATATAGCGACTAGAAAATGTTTTGACGAACCTCTTGGTAATTTAATGGGAATGGAACCATCCAGACTGGATTTATCCAAAACATTGGTTTCTGCTACCAGCACAGCACACTACAAAGTGAATTTAGTCACAACCTACCGTGCTTTTGAATGCATTCGTGCTTTGTTTCCCACTTCTTTACCTTTAGTCCAACACATTGAAGGTTCTTTAGTACATTTACCTTCCATGTCCGATCCAGAAAATCCAACTTTAAGATTAATAGAAATGGAATTAGTTTTAGAAACATTTTTACAATCGTATGGATCTTGGGTTTCCAAAGGTGGTGCTCCTTCTACGGCTTCTTCCATTGACAGCAGTGCTCGTGGCAGTACGAGTGGTTCAATCAGTTCTATCAGTTCCATGGAATCAAACAGTTCTAGTATTAATGTACCACATGTCTTTGGCAGCAGTAGTAGTAACGAAGGAGAAGGAGAAGGAAAAGGAAACAACAAAGATCCAACCAATCAAGCGTTTGTGGTTTCGGCAGTGAAACGTTTGTTAGATGATATGATGTTAGTGGATGAAAAAGAAAACAATGGTTCAAGATCTGGTTCCATTTTACCTTCTACTTTTGAAGATACATTGTCACAATCAGCAATATGGGGTGAACAAATAATATCACCTTCTTTGTTACGCATTATATTGAAAGAATTTGAAAGAGAAGGAACAATAGCTTATTTAGAATTTTGGTCACAGTTGTATCAACATGTCACGACGAACAACGTCAAACCTTTACATGTCTCCAAAGAGAACGGTACTGTCATTTTACCTTTGTCTGTTTTAGACAGTGTTCGAAGAAAAACAACGAAAAAAGAAATAATAACACAAAAAAAAGCTGTCTATTCGAATATGATATCAACGGGTGGACATGGTAAAAGTACAGTACCCATTCCATTAAAAAGTTTGACAGACCGCATGTCAGCCATGGTACCTTTGTTTTCCACTAATTTAAACATGGACATGACTTCTACTACAAATATTTCGACCAGTTCAATCTTTCACAACGGTACCATTGAAATAAGTCGAGAAGATCAAATTGAAATGACACCTGGAATAAGTCGTGCACCAGGTAGATTAGAAAGATCTGATAAATTAAAAATAAATAAAGTATTAGATCATGGTGAACACAGTCGACATGCATTGAAACCACCACCCAGAAAAAAACATCCATCTTCACAAAAAAGAATGAATATGACTTTGCTGCACCACCACAGTGTAGATCGTATTCGTGACAATCAATTACATTCAGAACAAAGAGAACATACCTCATCGTTGTCCATGGTTGATTTATCCACATGGAGTGATCAACCTCATCAACAACAACAACAACAACAACAACAGCAACCGGTACAAATGCCATCACCAACTAAAACCTCGTCTCAGCAACAGCAGCAGCAACAACAACAACAACAAAAACCACCACAGCAACGCAGTGCTCTGCTTGATTCTTCTCATTTGTCCAACAACGTTGTCGATCAAATTTCAAGAGCAGTCACACCGTCTCTTCATTTACGTGCACGTCGTGCTATTAAAAATTGTACCATCATTGAATCCGATCAACGTGAAGCAGCTTTATTTTCCATTGATCGCCATCGCAATGTGTCATCTTACATGTTGACGTTGCAGCTTTTGTTGGAAGATGCCGATGCACAACAGATTCGAATGTCGGAACCTCTCAATAAACAAAACATCTTGCAAGAAATAGAGATACGTACTCTAACAAAAGTGATCAGCGGTGCATACAAAATACCATCCAACAAACGTAAAGCAGCAAAATCAGTGTTGTCCACGGCTACGACGAAAGCAGAAGCAGTCTCCATTGAAATTGCTTTGCTGTCTGGCAGTGAACCCATTGATATTATTCGTGCCAGTGACGATGTCTTACATACAGCAGTCACTATTCATATCGATGAACAATTAAGATCTAGAATATTAAAAAGTATTGAAAAAGGCGGAAATATTATTAATGCTTTTGTACCACAAAAAAGAAAACGTGCCGTGCAACAATTAATCGAAGCAAGGTCGACTTCTTCCTTGCTGTCCATAGTCTACCAATTGCTGTTGCATGGTTTCAATGATGCGGCTTCACCCACTTCTTTTGATCGCGTCGATGAAGAAGGTACTTTTTCAGAAAGATCAAAATCATTATTAATTACTACGGTTCGTTCAATACCAAATAATTTAATGTCGGAATTGCAAAGAGAAACTACAATAACTGCTTTGGCAGAAGCATCGACCATGACGGAAGCCTGTGTTTTGCTAATTACAGTGTTGGAAGGACAACCCAACGAGGCTATTTTTGAACAAGCCAGAACTATTAAAGATAATATATCAGAAAGAGTGGAACATATTCGAACAGCATCACGTCAATCCTCCAGAATTCATTTAAATATGTCACCACCACCCAGTCGTGAACGTGAAATACAAAGCAGTCGTCCCAACAGTCGTTCCAGTGAAGTCAGCAGTCGTTTGTATCCAGATACGTACAAATCAGGTCCACCCCAATGGGACAGTGCCCAACCAAGACCTAAAACACCCTATTCACCACCTACAACACCAACGGCTACTCAACATCGAGAAAAAACAAAAAGGCATACAGAAAAAAATAAAGGCATGGAATTCAACCAACAAAATCAACCAACAGAAGAATTGCATTCCGAAGAAACAGGAACACAAAGAAACAAGAGACAACCACACCACAATGCAATACGATCGAACAGTGCTGAAGGTGGAAAACGTGGTACCAAAAAGAATTTATCTTCTTCTTCTTCTGCACCAAAAAGTAAGACTAGTGCTACAATTGATACTACAAAAGATAACAACAGCAATGAAAATGTACCTGTCGTTGTTCAAACACCTGTCATTCAAAACTCGGTGGAAAAACCATTGGAAGAAACACCACCCAAAACACCGACGCAAGAAGTAGAACAGGAATTAAACAAAGCTATTGAACGTTCACAATCTAACGTAGAGAAAGAAAGTACGGCAAGAGCGAAAAGAGATGCCAGACGTGCTGAAAAAGAAGCAGCTATCCGTGCAGAAATAAATAATGCACATGAAATTAATAAAAATGTCATGACCAAAACGAAACAAATAAATGCGGAACGTGCAGCCGAATTGGAACACATGGATACTTCTGAAATAGATGCCAAAAGTATGGCTATTAATGTAGAAGAAAAAGTAAGAGCAGAAATGTTGATTGAAAGAAAAGAAAGAGAAAAAGTAGCACAACTACAAAAAGAAAAAGAAGACCAAGAACGTATTGTAGCTCAAGAAAAAGCAATGGCAGAACAAAAACTAGCCGAAGAAGCCAAAAAAGTAGCGAAAAAAGAAGCCAAAGCAGCTAAAAAAGCAGAAAAACTACGATTGGAACAAGAAGAAAAAGAAAAATTACGAATGAAAAAGAAACAAAAAGAAGATTTGAAAAAAGAAAAATCAGAAGCCAAAGCCAAAGCAATTCAAGACAAAGCAACTGCAAAAATGGTTGCCAAAGAAGCCAAAGCTGCGGAAAAAAATCGTAAACTGGAAGAAGCAGAACGACTCATTGCAGCAGCGGAACAAAAGCACGAAGCGGAAGTCTTAGCTGAGGAGAAAGAGAACGAACTAAAACTGCAAATGGAAGCAGAAAAGAAAATCAAAAACGATATGCGTCGTGATAACATTGAAAAAATGGAACAAGAAAAATTAAAAAAAGAAACGGAAGATCAATTGATCTTGGAAGAGTTACAAAAGAAAGAAGAATTAGCAACATTTGCAGACAAAATCAAAGTAGAAGAAGAACAAAAACAATTGGAACGTGCTGAAAAAGCAAAACTGGAAGCAGAACAAGAACGCAATGCATTGTCTAAAAAACAATTTGAAGAAGATGATAATAATAAAAACTCATTAGATGATGCAGCGCCAGCAGTGGAAACTAAAGAAATTGAGAAAATTGTTGTTGAAAAAGAAAGGGAAGAAAAAGAAGTGATGGAAGTTGTAGTTCAAGAAGAAAAGAAAGAAGAAGAAAAGAAAGAAAAAGAAATAAAAGAAGAGAAAAAACAAACAGATGCAGTTGACGTAGTGGAAGTGGTTGATGTTGCGGAACAAGAAGAACAAGAACAAGAAGAAGTAATAAAAGATGTACCTGTTGTTCCTGTACCTGTTGCAATTAATGATGATATTAATGATGATACACAAAATGTTGAAATAGAAGATACAAAAGAGATGAATACAGCAATACCAGAAACAGAACCTCAACCAGAACCGTCACCAGAACCGTCACCAGAACTAGAACAAACAATTGAATCCACAATTGAATCCACAACCGAACCTACACCTACACCTGAACCATCACATTTTTTAGATCATGCCAATCAATTAGTAGAAGAATTAGAACATGCTACACAAAAATATAATCATGATCATGAAGAAGCAGAAAAAGCAACCGCCGAAGCAGCCTTACTAAACACAGAAACTACAGAAGAACCAGAAGAAAATTGGTACAATGCCTTTCAAGCTTTGTGTGTATCCGACGAAGAGGAATCGGATGGAATGGATAGTGGTAATGATGAATTTGGATTAGGTGCTGTTTCACAAGCACAATTCGTAGCAAACGAAGCTAAAAGACATGCAATGGAAGTATTGCAAAATGCTAAAGATGCGAAACAAGCCATGTTGAGTTCACGTGAAAAAGCATTGGCGGACAAAGCAGCCAAAGAAGCGGAACAAAAAGCTATTGAAATGGAAAACGAATTAAAAAAAATCTTGAAAGAAAGAAGAAAACGTGAAATAAAAAAACAAAAATCTAAATCGAATAAACCTGGACCGAGAAAAAGGGAAATGTCGATGCACGGCTTAGTACCGGAATACGGTTTAACATTTAGTGACAACATTCAATTTGATCCATTTCAATTAATGAAAGGACCCACTTCCATACCACCGTGGGAAGATGCCGATGCCGATGCTGATAGTTCCGATGGTTACAACAGCGAAGAAGAAAAAGAAGAAATGAATGAATGGAAAATACAAAGAAATCGTGTCATTCAAAATTCAGGTAAAAATAAATTAAAATCCATGATGAACGATATAGTAGAAGATATCTTACCAGAAGGATGGAATACAGCACCAAGAATGTTTAAATTGGAACAACCAACTTGGAGACCTTGGTTTCGTCGACAAGAAGAAGATTTATTACACGAAGTCAAAGTAGTAGAAGAACAAGAATTAGATTTAATGGCGAAACGATTAGCTGAACAAAAAGCAGCATTGTTGGCCGGTGAAAATATAGATGAAAATGAAGCGGAAGAAAAGAAAGGAAAAGCAGAAAGAGCAAAGGGACATTGGGGTAAAATTCGTGTACATGTAAAAACAAAATGGCGCATGTCAAAATTACTAAGAAAAGCCAGAATGAAAACTACTGCTGTACGACCCTGCATCTCTGGTGAACCTATTAATGATACGATACCCAAAGGATTTACGAAAGACGATGATTTGTCTTGTTTTAAATATTATTCTTTACATATCGATAGTGAACATTCTATTATAACTGTGAATATAACATCTACTCAAGGTGATCCAGATCTATATGTTTCCAATCATATATTGCCCAGTACCGTAGATTACACTTGGAAAGTCAATACCATTGGTAAATGTCGATTAGTTATATTTCCATCCGATCCTAATTTTGTGACGGGACAATATTTAATTGGTGTTTATAGTCATGTACCAGCACGTTTTAGTGTCAATGTCGACGTTAGCGGCGGAGCTTATTCATCTGAAAGTGTTCGAAACGTAGAACGCTTGACCTCTAAATTTAATACCGTTGCCGAAGGATTTGTAGTAAAACGTGTTTTTAAAGATAAGCCTAAAAGTAAAGTCAAAGTGAAACAAATTGTACGTACATCGAAAGAAAAAGCGGAAGCTTATGCATTAGAAATAGCTACATCGGAATCACGGTTGATTGAATTGAGAAAAGAAGTTCAAAAAAAAGTAAATAAAATATCGAAAAAAAGATTGAAAAGCATATCGAAATTAGAAAAAGTATTGGATCGTTCAATGTACAAAAGAGAAATGTTGGCCGATCAATTTATTATTGAACAAGAAAACCATGCATTGGATTACGTGTCTACTTCAGATGATGTAGAAGACAGCGAAGACGAAGACGAAGAGAACGAATTGCACGAAGACGATGCTACGGACGATGCTATGGCACAACGTGATCATCAAGGATTACGTATGTATCCAGGCGAAACAGCAGAAAATATGGATGAATTACAAATGAATACGCATACAAACGACAATGTACCACCTACGCAAAGCATCTCTGAAATATTAAAAATATTAGAAAGAGAAGAATCTGGATCGGAGGAAGAAGACGAAGAAGACGTACCTA
>MDTF01014093.1_pt1 | contig 19984 bp, 16 predicted proteins | sample 811191 | NCBI WGS metagenome assembly MDTF01 (sample SAMN05326649, study PRJNA326480) | marine metagenome | isolation source: seawater | place: Southern Ocean | collected 2011
ATGAATTATCCTTGTCTAAGTTTTTAAAAAATGCAATTGATGATTTTCAATAAGTTTTTTTTTCATTTAATATTTTAATATATTGTATTTGTTAAATACCTCTAAAGTATTAATGATGTTTATTTGCACTGATAGTATTTCCTTTAAAAATCATAAAATGAAAAATTTAATTTTATCGTTATTAGTTATTTTTAATATAGCTAGGGTGTCTGCTTCTAGTTTTGAAGTGGATTCTAAAGTTGAGAGTGTGGTTTTATATCATTCAGGTGCAATGGTTAAGAGAGTAAGTACTGTGAACCTACCCGTAGGAGTTACTGAGCTGATTTTTAGAAATATATCAAAAAAGTTACTTCTTAATTCTTTAAAAGTGGGTAATCGTAATATTACGATTTTGAATAAGCAGATTATAAAAAAGATATCGAATGAGGAGTTTAAATCACTTTTTGATCAGAAGGACGCTATCCAAAAACAAATAAACCTAATTGAAGAGAAATACACAGAGGTTGGTTTTGTGAAAAATGTAGAAGATCTGGAAAAGTTAACCTTATTTTATTCTTCGATAATTATAAAGTTGAAGAGCGATTTGAGAAAGGTTGATCTAGATATAAAGATTGCGAAAACCATTGAAAATATTGAATTAGATAATGAGAATGCAGCAATATTGAAGCTGATTGTTTCTGTGCAGAAAAAGTCAAATGTGCAATTAAGCTTTGAGTATGTCTGTGGTGGAATAGGTTGGAGTCCTTATTATGAAATTGCGGTAGAAAGTGCTTCAAATAAATCCATTAAAATAAAATATTTAGCAAGAACAATGAGTCAAACAGGAGAAAATTGGGATGATGTTTCAATATTCCTATCTTCTTCTTTTCCATTAAGTTTGCCAACTCAACTCCCTGTTGTAGAAAATATATGGGAGTTAACAGGAAGGGGTAGTTTATATAATTTGGGAAGAAAAGAAAATGATAATACAGCACAAATAGAAAAACTTAAAGGAGTTAAATATCAGGAAATTAATGTCCCTTCTAATTTAAGTGTTGTGAAAATTAAAGGTAGAAATTCTATTAAATCAAACAGTACAGTATTTACATTTCTAATTAAAAATATTGTATTACCTGCGGATTATTATTACTATGGTTTTCCCAATATGGATCCTGATGTTTATTTAGTTGCAGAATTAACAAATTGGGATACGTTAGGTTTTTTAGATGGGTTAGCAGATATATCTTTTGGAGGTAATAATATCGGTAAAACGATCATTAAATTTAGTGAGTCTAAAAATAAATTAACACTTCCAATAGGTAAAGACAATAGTGTGTTTATGAAACGTACCGAAATTGCAGATCAAAAATATTTTAAATTATCAAGATCTTCTAAAAAGAAAACAACTACGCTTGCATATCAATATGAGCTAAAAAACAATAATCAATTTCCAATTCAATTTAAATTGGTGGATCAAGTACCGATATCACAAACAAAAAAAGCTTCAGTTGATATTGTAGAATTTTCAAATGGGTTAATCAGTCAGAAAACCGGAGAGGTTATTTGGAAACTCAATGTGTCTGCCGGCGAAGAAGTTAGAAAGAAATTAATTTTCACTATTGAAATGGAGTCTCAATACCGTTATATTCCATTGGGAAAACTTCAAATATTCAAACCTGTTAGTTGTCCAGCATTTTAAATTGAAGTTAACTGATACTTATTATAAGAATACCCCGTTGTTTAATTATAATCTATAATCATAATAAAATGAGAAATCTACGAAACGCACTTATCGTAGTATTACTAGTTGTTTTTTTTGATGCTAATGCGCAAGATTGTGGCGTGTTTGTTCCTAGTTCCGGTTTCGGTGGAAGTTTAGATGGAGGTTGGCAGGGTTCTAGATTTATTGCTTATCCGCATGTAAGAGAAGCTGATGTTATGTGGATGAAGCGCTACTGGCGTGTTTTAGATCTTAGAGAAAAAATTAATCACAATTATTTTTATCCAATCGAACCAGTTGCTGGAAGACAAAACCTAGCGACGTGTTTATTAAATTCGTTATGTTCAAGCGAGGCCGTAGCGTATTCACCGGTTGACGATGAATTCACTATACAGTTAACTCGAGCTGAGGTGATTGGATCAACAAGTAGTACGGATACCATTTATGTTGAGGATGAGTTTGGAACTATGATTCAGCAAGTAATCGTAAACCCATTCGAACCTTCATCTGTAAAAAGAATTCGATTAAAGGAAGATTGGATTTTCCATAATGGCAGGTCAACTCTCGAAAAACGAATCATAGGAATTTGTCCTGTAATGGAAAAAGTCGATGAAAATGGAGAATACAAAGGTGAAATGCCTTTATTTTGGATATATTTCCCAAGTGTTAGAGGTTTACTTAAAAGACAAATTGTTCAGAACTTCTATAATGTTGCTGAGCCATTTAATTACGATAGACTCTTACAAATGCGTTTATTTGGTTCGTACATCTACAAGGTAAGTAATGTTTATGATAGAAAAATTGCCACTTATAAAACAGGCATGGAAGCTTTATTAGAAGGGGAAAATATTGAGATCGAATTATTCAACCTTGAACAAGATTTGTGGGAGTATTAATGGGAACATAAATTTATTTAATCAATTTTTATCAATTGAAAATTTTTAGATTTCGCACCTTCTGAGTTAATTATCGTCATATAATATGTTCCTTGATGTTGATTTTTTAGATTTATTTTTAAAGCAGTTCTAAAAAATTATTTTTTAAGCATAATTACACCAGCGCTGTTAAATACAGAGATATTATATAGCCCTGCATTTTCTAATTTAATAGTTGTAAAATTTGATATTTTATTTGGAAAAGTAGTTTCATTTGGGTGTTTATTTTCCTGCTTAATATTTGTTTTGTTTTGGTATGGTTTAAAAGGAATAGTATTTTTATTTTATAGTGTCTTTTGAGGTTGTTAATCGTTTTTTAAAGGGTGAAATATCAAGTTTTTTATTGCTTTTAATGGGTTCTATTAACATTAATCCAAAAACAATATTTTCTGTTTCGATTGCTACTTTAGAAGTTGTTTTTTCAATTTTGATAGCCCCATTTATTGTATTGTTAAAATTTTCAGGAATTGTATCAATTTGTTCGGTACAACTAACTTTTATTTTCCCTAAAGTAATAGGTTTTTGAATAGCAACTTTTCCCATTAGAGTTCTCTCACTTTGAGCAGTTAAGCTAAATGGTAGAATAATTAGCGAAAACGAAGTCGCAAAAGGAATCATCCATTTTCTTAAGTTTACTTAAGTTGCTTCGTTAATATATGTCCACATACTGTACTAACTGAATTTTCGATTGCGCTTAAAATTTCTTGATCAGAACTTGTAGTGAAGTCTTTAACTCCTTTGGAACATATCGATCAAAAGGCTCCTTTTTCAGTTGTAGTCATCTCATTCCAAATTGCATTACAAGGTTCAGAGATTGTTATTTTCGTTTTCATAATTGTTTGTTTGTTAATTTTGACGTGCGTTTATATAATAATGCTCATCTAAATTTAATATTGCCTACTTTTACAATTCATTAAAGAGGAATATCGTGGGAAATTTTGCAGATTTAGGAGTAAGAAAGGATTTTATTAAAGGATTAGAAGAGCTTAATATTATTGAGCCATCAGAAATTCAAGAAAAAGTAATCCCATTATTACTGCACGATAAAGTAGATTTAGTTGGTCAGGCACAAACAGGTACTGGTAAAACAGCAGCTTACGGTTTACCAATATTGCATAAGGTAAATCCAAAATTACCTAAAATTCAAGCTTTGGTTTTGTGTCCAACAAGGGAATTGAGTCAGCAAGTAGCTAAGCAACTTTTTAAGTTTACAAAATACACAGATAAAATATTTACTGAAGCCGTATACGGTGGAGAGCGAATAGAAAAGCAAATAAGCGCTTTAAAAAGACCAACTCATATTGTAGTGGCTACGCCAGGTAGATTAATTGATTTGGTTAGAAGAAAAGAAATTGATATCCGAGAAGTGAAAATGGTTGTTCTCGATGAAGCTGATGAAATGCTGAGTATGGGATTCAAAGAGGAACTAGAGGAGATTTTAGGTTTCGTAAGTAAAGCCGAAAGCAAGTGGCTTTTTTCTGCTACCATGCCAGCTGGAATTCAAGATATTATCAAAAACTACATTAAATCGGATGCACACAGGATTGAAATTGGTGCAAACAATTCAGTTAATGAAAATATTGAGCACCAATATGTAATTTGTGAAGATGTTGAGAAGCTTCCAGTTTTGATGAATTTTTTAAAATCACAAGGAGAAAATAGAGGTGTTATCTTTTGTAAAACAAAAGCGGTGACTCAAAAATTAGCCAAACAGTTAATCGCTAAAAATATTTCTACGGATGCTATTCACGGTGATTTACAGCAAAGAGAGCGCGATAAAGTAATGCGTGCTTTTAAAAATAAAAATCTTCAAATTTTAGTAGCAACTGATTTGGCAGCAAGAGGTATAGATATAGAAGCTCTGGCTTATGTGGTGCATTACCAAATGCCTGATAAGGATGAGTATTATACGCATAGGAGTGGTAGAACTGCTCGTGCTGGGAAAACTGGATTGTCATTATCAATTGTAAACACTAAAGAATTAAAGCAACTTCGTTATTTTGAGAAAACGCAAGGTTTTCAAATTGATATGATTCGCTAGGTTTCTTATAAACTGTGATCTATAATGATTAAGAAATTACTGTATAGTTGGTTTTCTCCGATCGGATTTGCTATAATTATAATTTTGAGCTTAACTTGTAAAGTTACCTATGGTTATGGTTTAGGTGATATGTTATTTATTTTTGGGATAGTTCTGTGTTTTATTCTTTCTGTCAATATTAATTATTATTTCACGCAAAAAGTAACGAGAAATAATAAAGTATTAATTTATTCTCTTATTTTATCCTTGCTAGTAATGGCCTATTGCGTATATGGATTTACGATTGGCCGAGGAGCAGAAAATAGGTGGGACGGAGTTATATTTCAATAAATAAACGCTAGTTTTTGGGCGCTTAATTTTTGTTGTGTAAATAGAACTCCTCTTAATTTTTTGTATTCAATATTTAGAATAAATTACCTTGGATAAATGTTATTAAATGATTGGTTTTCTAATTTACGTTAGTTTTAAACGCGAATCAGTTGCATTAAATAACACACTATCACTTTTAGATAGATTTCAGTTCGTTGAGGCTTCGTATTTTTAAATTTCCGATGTATCTTTGAACTATGCAGTTAGACTTTATAGATAACTTGAATGGATATGGAGATAATGTTGTTAGACTGTACAGTTTTGACATGTCTGAGGCTATCAAATTCCGTAGTGCCTTGAGTTCGTTTTTATCATCAGGTGCCCCTGTACTAGACTTAGATTCATTAGATTTTATTGAAGAACGAAATTGTAAATTATCATTAGCTATTTCAGACGAGGATTTAGGAATTATAACAAGAGATAACACTACTTTCTATTGCGCTATGACACAAAAAGGTTTTGAGGGCATTTTAGATCTACTCGAACCTTTCTGCGAAAAGGAAACAAAAGGTTATCAAATGTTATACGATATAGATTCGTTAACTGATTTTTTATTTTCTCCAGCTGGGACTTGGTAATTTTACATTAATTATTGGTGGTTTTTTCAGTCCCTATGAATGCCGTATATTTCATTGGAGTTGTATTTTTCATTTAGTTCTTCCTTTGATATTCCGTAGAAAACATCAGGATAATTCTCTGCTTTATCTATCTTGTAAACCTTACTCATTTTACTGATTACAAATTCATTAGCAGAAACAAAAACAGTATCGTTTGATAAACTAACTACCTTTAGAGTAGAATAGTCTCCATCTTCAGTTTTGTATTTGTAAACATCACCTACTAAAGGTGTTTCAATGTATTGTAGTTCCTGTTTTGAGTTTAAACCACTTACGTAAGTACTATATACAATTAAGAGAGCAATTACCACTAATCCAGAAAATTGCCAAATTGGCCCCTTAGAAATACTTTTTATCCTATCATATTCTCGCTTCAGCTGATCTGGCATTTCTTTGGGCTCTAAAATATTTTTACAATGTGAGCATTGAGATTCACCAACCTTTGTAAACGGAAAAACAGGAACCCAAAAAATATGAGCATGTTTTCTAAATATATTTATAGTTAACGACCCTCTAGATTCGCAACTTTCGCAAGTTGTAGTTTCAGATTGCATTGAATTTATATGAACAAATCTACTTCCGTATAATACCATTGTTGTTTTTTAATCTAAAAAAATGATGTTGTAAAGCACTTATATTGTACTTTTTAAGTAAATATATATAAAATAATTTAACAATTGTAGTGTTTGTTTTCTATTTGTTACTCCGAAAATATTTGCTTGCTATGTAATTGGTTTTAAGAGTTTTCAAGGTATATTTTTAAATCTTCAGGACTTTTAATTTCATTGGTTATTTCTCGCATTTTAAAGGATACAGGGCCGTTTTTTTCAATATTCAATTTACTAAATTTTTCTGCAGATAATACATATATTTTTTTTGTTTTAGTGAAAAGGATAATTACGTTTCTAGCATTTTTATCACATATTATTGAATTAGGACCGAAGCTAAATGAACCGTTATAATTCAAGTCTACCAAACAAGTAACATGTTTTTCTACAATTTCATTTCCGGTAGATTCATCAGTATATTTAGGCATTAATAACACAGTACTTTCTAAACGATATATTTGATCACAATTATAAACACCAAAACTAGATGAGGTTAATCCTTTCACTAATTTAGGATAAGTATGGCCTAAATCAGCACTTCCCTCGGCAAGTAAAGACCCGTTTCTTCTATCCTTACTTATTCTTTCGTTTTGATTAGCATTCTTACGTTTAAACGCTACTTCTTTTGCATTCCAGTTTAATTGATCGTCAATAACAAAAGTATTTTTAGGTTCAATATTTTCTCTTGATATATCAAAAACTTTCATTGCCTTGAAGAAATTTATACTGTCCATTTTAAAAGAATTCTTCTTTAATTTTTCCATGACAACCAATTCCTTTTTATTTTTTTTAAAATATCTTAATCCTTTATTGTCCAAGTGAAGTTTGTAAATATTATTTTTTTTTGAGAATTTAAAATTGAAAGTTTCACCTGTTGTTAAATTACTAAAGGTTTGCTCGCTATTATAGAAAGTAGGAATTTTGTTTTGTAACATTCTAAAATCATTAATTTCTGCTAACTCTATTCTATGTTCTTTTGTGATAACTTCATCTTTTTTATCAACTGGTGTGATTTTCTTTAATTCTTTCCATTCTCCAGTTGAGTCTTCCATATGATAGAAATTCACACCCGGTTTTGAATCAGTACAGTTGAAATTATAAGTTATTTCTTTTTTCAGTTTTAACTGTTCTCCATCTTTTTCAGCTCTTACTTCTAACATACCAACAGAGTTGAAATTAAATTCTTCACCTTTTTCTTTAAAAACCATTGGGATTCCAGACAATGTGATTTCTGAAGTATTCCTAAATTCTTTATATTTTAAATTATAATCCCCTTCCACTAATTCCCCATTCTTATAAGTAACTGCATTTGCAGGAATATTAATCGTAGTTCCACTTTTATAATGGAGTTTGTTGCTTTTGGAATTATTAACAGAGTAGGTTTTAAAATCGTGTTGTAATTCACCAAAAAATCTATTTAGTTTTTTATAGCTCAATTCGGGTCCATAATGAACTACAAATCCATGATTTGTTTTTTTAGCCTCATCAATTTTTACTTGGCCTGTTTGTTCTATTAAGATCCATTTAATTTTGGAGTTGTTAAATAATGGAGATATTTTTTTTAGAGCATTAATTCGACTCCTATTTAATTGCTCTTGATTGAATTCCTCTTCTTTTTTATACTTCGTGTACAGTAAGTCTACTTGATATATGAATTGTCCGCTTATTTTACTGATCTCATCTGGATTAATAATTTTGGATTTACCAAAATCAGTTTTTAAATGAATAGAGTTAGATTGACCAATTTTGTATTCCTCTAGTTGAATTGGTTTTGACTTATGGATTTGATTGGAATTGCCAGCAAAGGCAACGGTAATAAATAGCTGAACTGCAATTAAAATTACTTTTTTCATAACACCTTTTTATTACTTAATGTCAGAAATATGAAAAGGTGACTACTTTTTTTGAAGTTTTTTTGCGACAACTACATGAACTAATTATTTAGTTCATGTAGTTGATGGGGTTAAAACTGTTTTCCGAAAATAGTATATGATGCAATTTGCGCTAATATCGATTATTAATCTTGTCAAATGTTTAGATGGGATTTCATCAATTAAGAAATATTTTTTTGTGTTTACTTATAAGCTTAGTCAAGCAGTATTTTAGTTAATTATTAATTGTATTAGAGCGTTTTTTTTGGTGGTTTACTGGTCGTTTAATTACTGACTGTTAGAATTATAACGGTCAATTAATGTATTTATTCAGACTGATTTTAGCCTAATAAACTTTGTAGAAGTACTACAAAAAACATAACACCTAATATAAAAAATCTCATAATTAACTATTTGAAAGTAAATTACTAATTTTTATTATTAGGACAAGTTTACTAAATTTAAGTTTTCAACAACCAAATGAAGAAAACTCAGATCTTAGCCGAATCCAAAAAGCAATTCAATGAATTGGGTGTTGCCAATGTTACTATTAGAATGGTGGCAAAATCTATGGGGATGAGTTCCGGTAATTTGAATTATCATTTCAAAAAAAGAAAGAATATTCTAGAGACTTTATTTGATGAAATACAAGTGTTTGAGAATGATTTTGTAGAAGAGGTTTCAGACGAGAATATTTCAGAGGGTAGATATAAAAAAGTGAGTTTGATGTATATGAAACAAATGGCCGATTATCGTTTTGCATGGTTGGATCATGTGCAATTGGCAAGAGAAAGCGACAAGATTAAAAAACTTCAAAAAAAACTGTTTAAAAATAGAATTGAATTATTAAATAAACCATCAGCTGCTTATCTTACGCAGTGGCTTTACAGTTGTTCAGTTGGGAATCAAAGATTTTCGCAAAGGACAGTTTTAGCATGTCATAAAGAGTTCATCAAACTCCATAAGCACTAGGTCGTGATTTTTGTTTTTTATCTTTATCGCAATGTTTAAGTGGATTATAATTGGGGGATTAATAATGCTAAGTTTAGTTTTTCTAAAACTAGGATTATTATCGTTTATTGATGCCTCTGCTCTTTTTGAAAATTTCGATTTCACCAATGTTTTTTATATTAGTAACTGGTCGGTTTTTAGATTAATATTCTTAGTGTATTTTGTTTTCACTTTTTTATTGGCGGTTTTTAATTGGGTTTATTTTAAAGCTATTATTGAGTACGTTTCTTCTGATAAAAATCAACTCAGTATTTTTAGTGCTAAATTTATTTTAGAAATAAAGCACAATAAATCTCTTTATATAACTGCATTATTTGTTTTTGTAATCGGATTATTAATCAGAGCTTACCAATTAGATAAACCGATCCGTTACGATGAATCCTTTACTTACCTGGAATACGGACGGTCGTACATCGGTTATATTTCAATGAATTATTCCTATCCAAATAATCATATTTTACATTCCATATTTGTGAGGATATCCACAATTATTTTAGGTAATGATCTTTGGGTAATAAGATTACCAGCTTTTATAGGAGGTATAGTGGTTTTGATATTTACTTTTTTCGTTGGAAGAAAGTGGTTCGGACTAAAAGCCGGGATATTAGCACTAAGTCTAGTTGTATGCTCGGAATTGTTGATCGGTTATTCTGTGAATGCTAGAGGTTATTCATTGCAAGTAACTCTTTTCCTATTGGTTGTGTTTTTAGCATTGGGTAACCAGAAAACAAATGGAAGATGGTTATTGATTGTTATTTTAAACGCCTTTGGTTTTTGGCTTATTCCATCTTATATTTTTTGCTTAGCAGTATTATTTTTTTTAGTTGTGGTCAAGAATGGATTTCAACCTAGACTATTACTATTTTTTATTTTGTCAATCTTGCTATCGCTTCTTTTTTATTTACCAGTATTAGCTTATTCTGGGATAGATTCATTACTCAATAATGCAATTACTAAATCTTGTGATTCACTAAATTTCTTACAATGTTTTTATAAAAATATTTCAGCAATTTATTTAAAATTGACACCTGGAGAGGGTATAATGCAACTTTTTATTTTTTTAGTTTTTATTGCTACTAGTATCCTTAAAAAAACTAAATGGATAAGTATCGGAATTATTGTTTTATTGAGTTTGATGATTGTGATACTGGGAAATAATATTCCTCCAAGAGTTTTTGTTTTTATGATTCCAATTACAGCATTATTATTTTCGGGAGCATTTTCGGGTTCTTTAAATCAACTCAAACCAAAGCTTTTTATCCCCTTTATATTAATCCCATTCGTTAGTTGGAGTATCTATAAAGACAAGCGTTTTGACTATGAAATAGTATTAAATGATTTACCAGAATTGATAGGCGATTTAAAAAGCAAGAATGCAGTAGGGGTGATCTCTAAAATTCCATTAGACTATCCAGTTCGCTATTACTTGTCAAAGAATGATAACTTAGAATCACGTTGGAATACATTTGGAACCGATACTGTTTATGTAATTACCAGCGAATTTTATCATCAAAATATCAATACTACTTTTGGAGATAAAACGAAAGTCTATCAATTTTCTGAAATTAAAAAATACAATTATTCAACACTGTACTTGGGTGTTAGGAGATGATAATTATTATATGTTATCTAGAATATCCTCAATAGCAGGACAAGTACTTTTATGCGCCAACATATAATCGAACAAATGTCTTGTTTTTCTTGAATCAGTATGAGGGTACGAAGCGCACGCTTTAGGTCTTACTTCGTATATAGAACAATAATTATCCTTTCCTAGGAAACTACAAGGTGTTGTTTTTAAAACGTAATCATCATTTTCATTGAACTCTAAATATTTATCTGAGAACTCAGGAGGCGTCATTCCAATATGCCGCGCAATTCTGTTGATGTCTTTTTTATTAAACATCGGTCCTTTTGTTTTACAACAATTCGCGCAATCTAAACAGTTAATCTTTTTGAAAGCATTATCGTGGGCCTGATTAATTACCTCATCTATCTCATCATTAGATTTACTGGCTAGCTTATTTAGTTTCTGTTCGTGCATAAGCTTAATCTACCTTTTTAGACGATGGGTTATCAGGCCACGCGTGTTTATGATATTTAATTTTCAGTTCCTTTCTAATTTCAAAATAGGTTCCGCTCCAAAAACTTTCTAAATCAGAGGTAACTTGTACAATTTTATATCCAGGAGAAAGTAAGTGCATCAAAACATTTATTTTACCATTATTCACGGACGGTGTTTTTAACATTCCGAAGCAACGTTGCAAAGGAACTGATAAAACAGGAGTTGAACCATTTTCTTGATATTCCAATTTAGCAAAAGTACCATTAGGAAGTTTAACCTTTTCAGGTGCAAACTTTTTTAGAATGTCCTGTAATTCTTGAGATATACTATATGCTAGAATTTCAAATAAATTCAACTTCTTTAAATCTGCAGGTTTTTTGATTCCCACTAAATAAGGCGTTAACCATTCTGAATTGGTGAGCAGTAAAGTACTAATTTGTACATCCGGCCATTTCTGTTGGGGATTCCATTTTTTCAATGAAATGATTCTATTTTGCCACTGTGTAACATTTTCATTCCAGTCCAACAAAGATCCACCTTGTTTTTCAATAGCATCAGAAATTGCTTTTGCCAAAGCATTTGGGTCTGGATCGGGGAGTGGTGTAGTTTTTAAAATAATGTTACCAATTCTCATCTGAGATTCAGCCACTAAACCACCGCTCTTAGTATTCCAAGTAATAATTTCTTTGTGTTTTATTAATGGCGCTAAATCTTTTGGATTGATGGGAGAAGCACTAAATATTTTCCCGCTGTGATCTCTTTCACTAACATTTGCTACAGCTAGCCATGGTTCATGTGCTAAGTCATCTCGATGACCAGCGGATGCGATTTTTCCATTAGCCATTTGAAATTGTGCGTTATTCCCTGGTCTGGCACAAGCAATTCGTTCTGGGTAAGCCGTTGCGATTAACAAACCTGTTTCGAAATCGTTTACAGAACCATTGTCTGATTCTATGTTAAATAATTTTCGATACTGACTCGCTAACTTTTCAATTCTACCTAAAGATTTTGGGCCATTTTTATCTCGTCTAAATCTTCGTAAAGCTTCAATTCTAATATTTATATCAATTGCCGGTTCTTGAGGTAATGGATCTTTTTCCTCAAACAACGGGGCTATATCCGTAGCTAAAGCTAATTGACCTTCTTTTTCAGCCCTAACCAACATATGTGCAATTCTAGGATGCGTTGGAAGTTTGTGCAAACATTTTCCATGATTGGTAATTCTATTGTTCTCTAGCGCATCAATTTCGTGCAGTAATTGATTGGCTTTAATTACATTTTTACGAGGCGGAATGGAAAGCCAACTTAACTCGTTGGGATCTATAATTCCCCATTTCGCCATATCTAACATTAATGAACTTAAATCGGCTTGTTCGATTTCTGGCGTTCCAATTTCTGCTAATCTGGAATGCGTTGCTTTAGTCCACATTCTATAACAAACTCCTGCTGATAATCGTCCAGCTCTTCCTTTTCGTTGATCTGCAGATTGCTTTGAAATGTGTGCAGTTTCCAATCGGGATAATCCAGAATTGGGATTAAATTTTGAAACACGTTCGAAGCCAGAATCTACTACTATTTTAACCCCTTCGATAGTTAAACTTGTTTCAGCAATATTAGTCGCTAAAACAATTTTTCGTTTACCAGTTTTACTTGGGGTAATCGCTGCAAATTGTTTGTTTGGAGGTAGCTGACCGTAGAGCGGATGAATCTCAAAATTTTTTAATGAATTTTGTAGAATGGTCTCACATTTTTTAATTTCTCCTTGTCCAGGTAAAAATGCAAGAACGTCTCCATCATGTTTTCCCACAGCAGTTTTAATTATTCTGCTCATTAATTCGGGAAGCATCTTCGCATCAGCATCCCCCGAATATTTAATTTCTACGGGAAACAATCTTCCTTTACTTTCAACAATCGGTGCTTGAAGCATTTCCGATAGTTTTGGCATATCTAGAGTTGCAGACATGACAAGTATTCTTAAATCCGGTCTTAAGATAGATTGTGTTTCTCTGCAAAGTGCCATTGCTAAATCAGCATGGATGCTTCGTTCATGAAACTCATCAAAAATAACTAAACCGATATCTTCTAAACTATTGTCCTCTTGAATCATTCTTGTAAGGATTCCCTCAGTTAAAACTTCTAGCCTTGTATTTTTACTTGTCTTATTTTCAAACCTAATTTTATAACCTATCGTTTCTCCGATTGATTCAGCAAGTAAATCTGCCATTCGAATCGCAACTGTTTTAGCAGCTAACCTTCTTGGTTCTAGCATCAATATCTTTTTCCCTTTCAACCAAGTTTCATTTAATAGGGTTAAAGGAACTAGTGTGCTTTTTCCAGCTCCAGTTGGTGCTTTCAAAATGAGGGTAGACGAATCTGTTAATTCCTTTTTTATATGAGGAATTACTTCTTTTACAGGAAGATTTATATTTGAGTAATCGAAATTCAAATTTATTGTATTAAGTTTTCAATTGTAAATGAACATTCAAATTCACTTTCTCCAGATAATTTAACAACACCTTTTTTATCTTTAAAATCGTTGTTTAGTCCAACTTGATCAGCCATTCCATTCCAAGGTTCTATGCATACAAAAGGGGAGTTGTTGTACGATTTCCAAATTCCCATGTCTGGAAAATTGTTCCACCCTATTTTTACTTTATCACCGCCTTTATCACTCTCTATAATTAAAGATTTGCTCTTTAGATCGTCAAAAATTAATGCATCATCCTGAAAAAGTTCCTCTTTTAAATTGATTGTATTTCCGTTGAGCCAATTTTTGGTAACTGCTCCAGTTCTAAAACCATCAGGTGTTAGTATATGACGATCGGATTTTTCTTCTTGCTCGAAAGTTAATTTATAGTCTTCGTATTTTAAACCTGATTTGGTAGGTACATTTATCCCAGGGTGTGCTCCCAAACAAAAGTAAATGTCAGTATCTTTTTCGTTAATCACTTTGTAAGTAACAGTAAGTTGTTTCACTTGAAGGGTTAAAATTACCTGCAGTTTAAATTCGAAAGGATAACCAATTCTTGTTTCATCATCTGCTTGTAATTCCAAAGTCACAGTATCTGATTTTTTATGAACAACCTGAAATTTTTTATCTCTAGCAAAACCATGTGCAGATAAATTATAAGTTATTTTCCCAAGTTTAAACTGTCCATTTTCGATTTTCCCCACTAATGGAAAAAGCACGGGAGAATGTCTTTTCCAATAAGTCGAATCTCCAATCCAAATTACTTCACGATTGTTCTGATTGTCGATATAGCTGCACAATTCAGCTCCCTGTTCAAGTATTCCAATCTTTATATATTCATTTTTAATTGAGATCATATTTTGCATTTATCTGGAAGTTCAAAGATAGGCTTAAATAAAAAAATAACCTTGTCTTGTTATTGTCTTGCTGAAAAGCTTTATTAACTGTTGATTATTGTTATTTTTGTGTACAGTTAATTGAAATTACTATGAAGAAATCACTTGTTAAATTATCGTTTTTAGGACTCTTCCTTTTAGGAATAACAGCATTGCAATCTTGTAGTGCAGTAGATGAGCCAGTTATTAATCGTCCTTACGGAAGTGAAATTGATATTTATTGGAGATTAGTAGAAAATGGTGCTCAAGGATATGTTGCTGAGTTTACTTTGGAAAACACATCCGCTAAACCTTTAGATAATAAAAATTGGAGTATTTTCTTTCATCAACCCAAAAAAGTTCAAACGGAATTAGCCGCAAACGGAGCTAAATTCACGCATATTAATGGAGATTACTTTAAATTTGAACCAACAGATTCTTTTAAGGTTTTAAATACAGGAGAGCAAGCAATCATCACTTATCAAAGTGATGCTTGGGCAATTAAGATGCAAGATGCTCCAAATGGTCTTTACATAGTTTTTACGGATTCAACAGGAAAAGAGTCAGTTCCTGAGGTAATTAAAAATGTTGTTTATGCTCCAATTTTGGATGAGCAGAATAAAATGAATAGTTCCGATGTTATTCCTGTTCCGACAGCAGACTTTTTATACGAACAGAATGAAAAGGTTACTTTCCTCGAAAAAGAATCATTAGTAAAAATAATTCCTACTCCATATATCTATAAAGCTTCAGAAGGAGTCTTCACTATTGAAAACGGTGCGATAATAGGTTTTGATGCTGCTTTTAAAAATGAAGCAAGTTTTTTAGTTGATAAATTAAAAGCTGATTTAGGAATTGATGCAATAGCAAAAGAAGGTAAAGAAGGATCCGTTATTTTAGCAAAAACTGAAATCGCTTCCTTAAATACTGGAATTGATAATTATAGATTAAGTGTTACCAAGAGTGGTGTGGTTATCGCTGCAAATGATGCAGTATCTGTTTTTTATGGAGTGCAAAGTTTAAGAGCTTTAATTCCTGCTGAAGATTTAGCAACAAGGGGAGGAAAGGCAGCAGTGCAGTTTGTTTCAATTGATGATGAAGCAAGATTTGCGTACAGAGGAATGCATTTAGATGTTGTAAGAAATTTTAACTCAAAAGAGACCGTTTTGAAATTGTTAGATTTCATGGCATTTTATAAGTTAAACAAATTTCACTTCCACATTACTGATGATGAAGGTTGGAGATTAGAGATTCCAGGATTGCCAGAATTAACGGATGTTGGTTCGAAAAGAGGTCACACTGCTGACGAACTTACAATGTTGAATCCAGCGTATGGTTCAGGACCATTTCCAGTGAAGGAAACTTATGGTTCTGGTTATTATACAAAAGCTGATTTCGTAGAGATTTTAAAATACGCTAAAGCACGTCATATTGAAGTAATTCCTGAATTAGATTTCCCAGGTCATGCAAGAGCAGCTATTGTAGCAATGAAAGCGCGTCAACACAACTTAATGGAAAGTGGTAATACTGTAGAAGCAAACGAATATTTATTACATGATGAGAAAGATGCTTCAACTTATAGGTCTGTGCAGTACTATGATGATAACGTAATTTGTGTTTGTCAGAACAGTACTTATAAATTCTTGGAAAAAATAGTTGATGAGGTTGTTGGTATGTATAAGGATGCAGGATTAGAATTAAAGCAAGTGCATATTGGTGGAGATGAGGTTCCTCATCCAACAAAAGACAAACCTAATCATGGCGCATGGAGAGGTTCTGCAAAATGTCAGTCTATTTTAGATACACATGAGGAATATGAAAAACCAGAAGAATTGTTTTATTATTTCGTTGAAAAGTTCAGCACTATTTTAGCAGAAAAAGGAATTTTAACTGCTGGTTGGGAAGAGATTGCATTGAAGAAAGGACAAAAAAATAAAGAAGGTGAAGCAATAGTTGCAGAAAATGAAGCATTTAAAGAAAAGGGATTTGTGCCTTATGTATGGAATACTGTATGGGGATGGGGTGGTGAAGATAGAGCTTACAAGTTAGCAAATGCTGGTTTTAAAGTAGTTCTATCTAACGTTACCAATAATTATTTTGATTTATCTTATAATAAGAACCCTCAAGATCCTGGTTATTACTGGGGTGGGTTTGTTGATACAAAGAAATCATGGCAGTTTGTTCCATTAAACGTGTATAACGAGGAATTAACAATGAGAAGTGGTGCTCCTGTTGATCTGAATGACTTTAAAGAAGCGGTTAGGCTAAATAAAGAAAGTGCTAAAAATATTTTAGGAATTCAAGGTCAGTTGTGGACTGAAACTGTAAAAGGTCAGGATATGATGGAATATTATATTTTCCCTAAAATGTTAGGATTAGTTGAAAGAGCTTGGGCGAAAGATCCTGAGTGGACTTCAATTCCTGACGCTAAGGAAAGGTTTTTAGCGCAAGATAAAGATTGGAACCAATTTGCTAGTAGATTAGGACATTTGGAATTGCCTAAATTAACTTATTTAAATGGAGGTGTTAATTACAGAATTGCAGCTCCAGGAGCTGTAGTTTTAGAAGGTAAGCTTTATGTGAATATTAACTTCCCTGGAGTTGAATTTAGATATACTAGTGATGGTGCTGAACCAAGTACATCCTCTACTGTTTATACTGACCCTATAGCAGTTACAGGTAAAACGATTAAGGTTGTAGCATTTAATATTAAAGGAAGAGCTAGTTTAACAACTACTGTTACTGTAAGATAATTAGTTGTTTTAGATATTCGAAAAGGCGCCTATTAGGCGCCTTTTCTGTTTTTGCTCAATTTGAGTTACTTATCAGTATCAATTGATTTTATAATAGTCGTTTAATGGAAGCTTGTTTTTGGAGAGTAGGACTTAGTTAAATGACTGATTTATAGCCTTTAGGCATGTAATGTTTCGTAGTGATTTAATTGTTCATAATTGAACGTTTTCAGAATCGTGATTTGTTCCTGTTTATTTAATAGGAAAGTGTGTTTTTTGTAATCTGCAATTCGAATAGGTTGTTTAGACAACATAGCAGGAGCCCTTTTGTTATGTTGGACAACAAAACTATAAATATTGGAAATGAATTAAATGGCTTATTGTAGTTTTAAATACTCTTTTAGAGATTTGTAGCACGAAGTAAAGCTTGTTTAAATCTTTATTAATTTACGTTGGGTAAGTTAATAAATGTATTAGGAAATTGATTATTGTGAAAATTGATTTTAGGCTCTAATTTTGTTTTAGAGCTAAACAAACTTATTGATGGGTAAATTATTGATTATTGAAGATGATCTTCTTTTGCGTGAAACGTTAACGGAAATATTAGAAGTTTATGGACACACTGTAATTCAAGCAGAGAATGGAGAGGAAGGCGTAAGGATGTTTTCTAAAACAATTCCTGACTTATTACTGTGCGATGTTAATATGCCTAAAATGAATGGTTTTGAGGTATTAGAAAAAATAAAGATGCTTGTTAGTGCATCTGAATTCCCTCCTTTTATATTTCTATCGGCCAAAACAGAGCAAAAAAACATTAAACGTGGATTGGATTTAGGTGCTGTAGATTTTGTTTCTAAACCATACTCTGCTTCAGAATTATTAAAACTAATCGATCTAAGGCTAAAAAAATAAATTTACCTGAATAACCTGTAAAGCATAAAAAAAGTCAATTTACTATCTCTGGATTTTATTATGAATAAAATAGAAATTTTTTATAAATCGTTAAAGGAAGTTACTGAGCATCAAACACGATGCTCTAAAGCTCGCTTGGTGGGAGTAAATGTTATATTTGTAACTTGTAAACCACATGCTGAAATTGAGTTAGCGGATGCAAAAGAGGATATGAAACTTTCCGCAGAATTGGTTAAAAATATTAGTCGCTTTGCAACAATTATTGATACTGCAAATATTAAGAGTATATCAAAAGCAGCAAGAGACTGGTATTCTCAGGTTCAGAATGACAATCCGCGTAATGTTAGTGTTGCATTAATTGTAAATTCATTTTATACTAGAATTATTGCCAATTTCCTTATTGGATTAAAGAATTCAAGAACAGAAATGAGAATTTTCAATGAAAAAGATGTTGCTATTGAATGGATATATCAAAAATTGGAGATTAATTAAAGCTAATATGGATAAACGTTTTGATCAAATACAAGAATTGATAATTCAATTAACTTTAGGTAATTTCGAATATAAATTAGCCCCTTCGGAATTACGGGATGAAATAGATGCATTAATTGTTGGTATTAATATGCTGGGTGAAGAACTCAAGGTTTCTCAAGAAAAAAATGTTGCTTTGTTTGAAAATGTGGGAGATGCTATTTTAATTTTTAGTGCAGCTTCAAATAAGTTTGTTGATTCAAATGAAACGGCAACAAACCTGCTTGGCTTTTCTCCGGAAGACCTGCGCCTTTTATCTATTTTAGATCTATTTAATAACGAGGAAAAGTTCAGCATAGAAAGTAAAATCACTTACTTGAAGAGTGCAGTTCAAACTAATTTTGACACGCAAATTGAAACTAAATCAGGAAAGTTAAAGGACGTTTGTTTTTCATCAAAAATATTGCCCTATGGCGATAATCAATATATTCAAATAAATATTAAAGATATAACTGATGCGACAAATATTTCAAATCATTTAATCAAAAAAAATGCAGAATTAAATCAAGCGCAAAGGGAAATTGAAGGATTGTCTAAATTTCCATCTGAGAATCCAAACCCTATTTTAAGGTTTAACGATAAATTTGAATTGGTATTCAATAATTTGGCGAGTACTATTAATTTTCTTGCAGATTTTAAGATAAAAGGAAACAATTTAAACGATCGAGTTTTAAAAGGTTACCTCAAGAGAGTAAAAGTAAATGAGATTTCTGAAACGATTATTGAGACTAGAAATAAAAGGTATTATTCGCTAACCTTGGTTTATGTTAAAGAATTTAATTACGTGAATATTTACGCTGCTGATATTACTGAATTTAACAAGCAGGTAAGTGAAAAAGAAAAAAATCTGATCAATTTAAACGCAGAAATAGAAAATCAAAAAAAGTTTTACGAGCTCATACTTAACAGTTTACCTTCCGATGTTGTAGTTTTTGATAAGAAGCATCGATACTTATTTATAAACCCACAGGGAATTAAAAATAAAGAAACCCGAAAGTTCATGATTGGGAAAGATGATTTTGATTATGCTAATTTTAAAGGGATTTCAGATGAAAAAGCAGTTTTAAGACGTAAGCTTTTTAATAAAGTAATGAGATCTAAGAATCATGAAATTTGGACAGACGAATTTATTCTTGAAAATGGGAATAGAAAAGTAGTACAAAGAAGTTTGGGGCCTATATTCGATGAGAACGGTAAGCTATGTTTTGCTATCGGTTACGGTGTCGATATTACAAAGCGCATTCAAAC
>MDTF01002919.1_pt1 | contig 19967 bp, 19 predicted proteins | sample 811191 | NCBI WGS metagenome assembly MDTF01 (sample SAMN05326649, study PRJNA326480) | marine metagenome | isolation source: seawater | place: Southern Ocean | collected 2011
AATATGACTAAAAATGCTTTTTGCAAATATTTCAAAAGACGAACTAACAAAACGTATATCAGTTTTTTAACCGAGGTTCGAATTGAAAATGCTTGTAAATTTTTAAAATCTAAAGAAGAGTTTTCTATTGCAGAAATTGCCTTTAAATCTGGATTTAACAACATTTCTAACTTTAATAGAAAGTTTAAAAAGGTGAAGAAAATGACGCCTTTAAAATATCAATTTTCTAATAAAACATAAAATTTATACTACGTTTTCCAATTCTAATTTTTCTTTTTTTGTTAAACCTTTTACAACCAAATCATAAGAATGACTCATAAGTTCTCTTGCTAAATCATCAGAAACATCACTAGAATTTATAGTAACTGTAATCCAGTGTTTTTTGTTCGCGTGCCAACCTGGATTAATGCCTTCATAGGCTCCTCGTAATTCCTCCGCTCTTTCAGGATCACATTTTAGATTGATTTTTTGTTCCCCTTTTTCCCAGGAACTTAATCCTGTAAGCGCAAACATTTTACCCATCACTTTAAAAACGAGTGTAACATCATCAAAAGGAAAATGTTCTGTCACTCCTTTTTTAGCAATGCAAAAATCTCGTACTTGTTCTATGTGCATTTGAAATTAATTTTTCGGCTTTCTCAAAGATACATCTTATTCTAAATATTAAGAAAATCAATGTAAATACATATAGCGTTATAACTTCCTCCTACAAATGCCATATTCGTAAATGTGTAATAGGTTATGCTATGCTTTACATTGTTTAATTATTTTATTACTTTTGAATAAAAACCCCTATGAAAAAAATTACTTTCCTTATCTACCTTATATCCATAGTAGGGTATGCTCAAACAACTACAATTCCAGACCCTAATTTTGAACAAGCCTTAATCGATTTAGGTATTGATACGAATTCAACGATTGATGGTGTAGTACCAACTGCTAGTATTAGTAGCCTAACATCTTTAGATGTGTCTTGGAAAAACATTGAAGATTTAACTGGTATAGCAGATTTTACTGCCTTGACTCTTTTAGATTGTGGTTATAATCAATTAACAAGTTTAGATGTAAGTACAAATACTACTTTGACTACTTTAGATTGTGATGGTAATCAATTAACAAGTTTAGATGTAAGTACAAATACTGCTTTGACTACTTTATATTGTGGTAGTAATCAATTAACAAGTATAGACCTGAGTAATAATACTGAATTGACTAGTTTGTGGTGTCATTCTAATCAATTAACAAGTATAGATGTGAATGTAAATACTGCCTTGACTGGTTTGAGATGTGATACTAATCAATTAACAACTTTAGATGTGAGTAATAATACTGCCTTGACTGATTTGATATGCTATAATAATCAATTAACAACTTTAGATGTGACTGCAAATACTGCCTTATATCGTTTAGGGTGTGGAAGTAATCCATTAACAAGTATAGACGTGAGTAATAATACTGAATTGACTTATTTGAGGTGTTATAGTAATCAATTAACAAGTATAGACGTGAGTAGCAATACTGCCTTGACTCTTTTAGATTGTGGTTTTAATCAATTAACAAGTATAGATGTGAGTAACAATACTACCTTGTCTTTTTTGTTTTGTGATACTAATCAATTAACAAGTATAGATATGAGTAGCAATACTGCCTTGATTTGGTTGTTTTGTGATACTAATCAATTAACAAGTTTAGATGTGAGTAGCAATACTTCCTTGATAGTTTTATATTGTTATGGTAATCAATTAACAAGTTTAGATGTTAGAAACGGAAACAATGCCGCATTTAATGACTATGATTTTCGGGCAAGTTACAATCCTAACTTAACGTGTGTTTTAGTAGATGATGCTGATTGGAGTGCTACAAACTGGACGCATATAGATACTACTTCTACCTTTGTTAATGATGAAACAGAATGTACTGCATTAAGTATAGCAGACAATACGCTTGAATTAGTAATGTCCGTATATCCAAACCCAACAGATAGCAACTTATTTATAGAAGGTAATGAAACCCCAGTAATGGTTTCTATTTACAATGTATTAGGTAAAGAAGTTATCTCAACAAAGAATACAAATAATATAGATGTAAAGGCATTACCAAGTGGTGTGTATATTATTAGAATTTCAGATGGAGTGCGTCAAACCAATAGAAAGTTTATAAAAAACTAAACCCTAATTAAAATAATTAATAAGTCCTTTCAGAAATGTTAGGGCTTATTTTATTTCAATTAAAAACCACACCCCTTCACTTAAAAATGCCACATCTGTAATTGTTGTTAGCCGATCGTTAACTGAAAACAAAAGCTTAAATCATTAGCATGACTTTTTATGTTAATTCACAAACCACATATTACACGCTATATCACAATCAAATAAAAATTATTAGACACGAATATTTCTAATTATTCGAGTTTAATTATAGATTCCTGCCTACGCAGGAATGACAAAAAAAAACTTAATCATTCAAAAAGGCATTCAAAAAAGCTAAACTTTCAGCTGGGCTTTCTTCCATAGGCACGTGACCAGAATTTTCTAAAATCACTAATTTAGAATTTGGTAAAAGGTTATCCATTCGTTTCCCATTATCTAAAGGAATCCAAGAATCTTGTGCTCCCCAAATTAATAACGTTGGAGTTTTTACACTTTTTAATTTCTCTAAATTGGCTCTTACACCTAATTTAAAATCGATTTTCGCCCTGTCTATAAACGCTTGTCTGTTACCTGTTCTTAAGGCCATTTTATGATAACGAGTAACTAAATCATCCGTCAGTTTAGAATCATCTACATACACTTCTTCCATGTTCTTTTTGATAAAAAATTTTGGCGTAACATATAAAAAAAGTGAGTTTAAAACGGGTGTTTTTGCCATTTTAAAAATAGCAGGTTGTGCTTTGTTTGTTGGTAATCCACTTGCATCAACCAGAATTAATTTTTCTATTTCCTCGGGATATTCTGCAGCATAATTCCAAGCGATATTTCCTCCTAAAGAATTTCCTGCTAAATGAAATTTAGCAACATTTATTTTCATCAAAAATTGATGTAAAAAATGAGTATAACTTTTTATGGAATAATCCGCATTCTTGTTAGGACCTGTAATTCCAAAAGCTGGCAAATCCATTCTGATGACCCTGTAATCTTTTTTAAGATCTTCTGTCCAATCATTCCAAGTGTGCAATGAAGATCCAGTTCCATGAATTAAAACGATAGGGAAACCCTGTCCTTCATCTCTATAATGTACCTGCATTTCATCTATTTCTATAAATTTAGAATCCTTATTTGCATATTCCTTTTTTAATTCTTCAAAAGAAATATCTGAATACACAGTTCCTTTCACAAACAGAATTAATACAACTAAAATTATATAAAAGAAATATCTTTTTTTAAAGCTTTTCTTCATGGTTTATTTGATTATTTTGTATAAAATCGGCTTGCTTGGTGTCGCATCATTTTCAAAAGGAGCAATCATTAAATTCAATAAATACTCACCATCTTCAACAGCATTTGGCACATAAATAAACTCTGTTATTGTCGCATCCATTCTTAATTTTCCTGAAGTATTCCAAAAAGCATTATGAGATAATAATTTTCCTCCGTCTTTTTCTTTATCTACTGATGGCAGATCTATTAGTAAATGTTTGATTCCTTTTTCTCTTAAGTAAATAGCTGCTTCTTCTAACAAATATGGTGGATTTGTATTTGAATATCGCATTGTTTTTTTATCAGATAAATTTGGTAAAGTTCTAATTACAATTGCATCTCTTTTTTTATTTCTTAAAGCTGTTTTTAGTTGTTTTTCAGAAATAACAAAATCCTCACCTCTACTTTCTGGAGCAACCGTTACTACCTCAGCAACATAGAAATAATGTTTTAAATTCTGATTTACAGAATGAACTTCTTCTGTAATATGACCTACACATTCTGTATGTGTAATATGCGAATGTGGATTAAAGTGGATGTTATTAAAATTTACAACTGCACCTTCAGAAACTTTTATAACTTCTCCGTCGTAGCTTTCGGGGAAAATTTTTGGATCTTCTATATACCAAGCGTTAATACTTTCTTTTGTGACATCTATGGCTATTGAAATATCAAGAGGTTTGGAGACATCAATTTGTATTTTTCTTGAATTATATTCTATGATTGCTTTCATCTTTTATGCTGATACTTTTATTTTTTATTCCAAGTTTAACATGAATAAATCTGATGCAATTCCATCAGATAAAAACTTCCCTTTTTGGGTTGTTTTTAAAACTTGGTTTTCAATATACAATAATTCTTGTTCAATGTATTTTTTTGATTGACTTTCTAAATACACAAGATATTTATTACCAAAATCAGTGTTAATTTTCTTTAATGAAACACCCCAAATCGTGCGCAAACCTGTCATAACATATTCATTATAACGATCTTTTTTCGACAAAATTTCTCTTTCTATTGGCAACTGGTTTTGCTGAATTGATTTGATGTATTTAGTGTTGTTTCTTAAATTCCAGCTACGTTGTTTTCCATCAAAAGAATGTGCAGATGGACCAATTCCTAAATAACTTTTTCCTAACCAGTAAGAAGAATTATTTCTACTAAAGAAATTTTCTTTTCCAAAATTGGATGTTTCATAATGCACAAAATTAGCATTGGTTAATTCATCAATTAAAATATTGAATTGCTCTTGTGCTTTATCATCATCTACATTTTTGATAATTCCTTTTTTAATGAAGTCTGCTAAAGCCGTTTTTGGCTCAACGGTTAAAGCATAACTAGAAATATGTGGAACTCCAAAACTTAAGGCTATTTGTATGTTTTGTTTCCATTCTTTATTTGTACAATCTGGAATTCCATAAATTAAATCTACCGAAATATTATCAAAATATTGAGTTGCCAGTGATAATGATTTTTTTGCTTCTTCAGAATTATGAGCTCTATTCATGAGCTTTAAATCTTTCTCAAAAAAAGATTGAACTCCAATACTTAATCTGTTGATAGGTGATTTAGAAAGTTCTATAATTTTATCTTCTGATAAATCATCAGGATTTGCTTCTAGGGTAATTTCTGGATGTTCTACAACTTTATGATTATGATAAACAGCTTTTATTAGCTGCTGAATTTCATTTACTGACAAGACGCTTGGTGTTCCGCCACCAAAATAGATAGTTTCTATAACTGTATTTTTTAGTTCCTCTTTTCTGATTTCTATCTCTTTTATGAGAGCAGCAATCATATCATCTTTCTTTTTTAGTGAAGTAGAAAAATGAAAATCACAATAAAAACAGGCTTGCTTGCAAAATGGTATGTGAATGTAGATTCCGGACATATTATTGATTTTTAACTAAAAACAGTTACTGCTTGCTGAGCCTGATTACTCCGACTGCAAATAAAAACTACTTTTTAACTCTCTTTTCGTTCTGCTTAACAAAACTTGCCCATCCAGAATAACTTTTACCGCCAACAACTTTTCCTGAATTATAAAAATGACAAACTGCAGCGGCCAAGCCATCTGTTGCATCTAAGTTTTTGGGTAAGGTTTTTAAGTTTAATAAAGATTTTAGCATCAATGCTACTTGTTCTTTACTTGCATTTCCGTTCCCAGTAATTGCCATTTTTATTTTCTTTGGCAAATATTCTGTAATTGGTATTTCTCTTGACAATCCTGCAGCCATCGCAACTCCTTGTGCCCTGCCTAATTTTAACATTGACTGAACATTCTTTCCAAAAAAAGGTGCCTCTATCGCAATTTCATCAGGATTATAAGTATCTATCAACTCAATTGTTCGTTCAAAAATAAGCTTTAGCTTAAGATAATGATCGTCATATTTTTTAAGAAGTAATTCATTCATTTGAATAAACTCCATCTTTTTACCGATAACTTTTATCAATCCAAAACCCATAATTGTAGTTCCTGGATCAATACCTAAAATAATTTTTTCTACTACCACAATTTCATATTAGTTTTACACTATTAAAACAAAGCATCCATTATTGCATCTGCCTTAAACCAAAAGATTACTGCAGCAACTAATAATAAAACTAGTAATAGTCCTTTTGTAGGTTTTGATTCTTTTTTTCTGCCAAATTTTCTTTTGAATTCCATTCTTATAATTATTAGTTCTTAAAACAAATTTAGTCATTCTCAGTAAACTCAACTAAACAGATAAAAATAACTGAAGATAGCTAAATACCAATTTTTTTGGTAGCCCTTAGCATTTCTCTTTTACCCGGAGGCCCTTCTAATCTTTCAACTGTAAAACCAACAGTTTGCATTGCTCTTCTTACACTTCCTTTTGCTGAATAGGTTACTAAAACTCCATCCATTTTTAAAGCATTGTACATTTTCTCAAAGATAGTTTCTGTCCATAATTTAGGTTGATGTTCTGCTCCAAACGCATCAAAATAAATAAGGTTAAAGTAATTTTCATCATCAATATCATCAAAAAATTGTTTCCTTTTTGTTAGAGCGAAATCTTCTGAAATTTGATGTTTTTCGTCCCAAGAAACTGTATGCATTTCATCAAAAACAACTTGACTATTTGGTACATTTAATTCTGAAACATAGTTCAATTTTTTAATTTCATCATCTAAAACAGGATAGGCTTCTACTCCTACATATTCAATTTTTTTGTTATTTTTTTTTGCTTCTAAGAACGTGATAAAAGAATTTAAACCTGTACCAAAGCCAATTTCTAAAATCGAAATCTCATCTAGATTTACAACCTCTAATCCTGTTTTAATAAAAACATGATACGCTTCTTGTATAGCTCCGTGTTTAGAGTGATATTGCTCATCCCAATCTGGTAAATATATAGTTGTAGAACCATCTGAGGTTATGATTATTTCACGTTTCATTAGTATAGGTTTTAAGAATAGAACTATTTATTTTGGTTTCTCGCGTCATCGAAATGACTTCAAAAATTAAAAACTCAGTTAGAAATATTTATAAAATTATTTCTTCATTAATACACCATTAGCTTCAAAAACAAATTCCTTTTTTGATACTGTTATTTTTGCTATTTCTTCTTTAGTCTTTCCTGCATCTTCTGCATAATATTGCAATTCTTTTACAGAAGTTTCTTGAACAAAAGCCTTACCTTCTATAGTAACTTCTCTATCTTTAGAATCTAAAGGCATAAAAAAACCGTAGTCTTTAAAACGAACCATCGTTTCAGTTGTATCATCTAAGGGCAATTTCATCCAACATCCTTTTTTAGAACAAACCTCTTTTATTTTAGAAGCAAATTTTACATTGATCGTATCACCAACCTTCAAATTGTTGAATTTCAACAACATTTCATCAGAATTTAATGCTGCGTCTTTTGTTATTTTAGCTCCAAAAGAATCAAACGCTACAATCTCGGGTTTTACATCTTGCTTTGTTTTATTAGCTGCTTTTTCATTTTTACATGCTGCAAAAATCAATAAAGTAACAGCACAAAATTTAATCAATTTTTTCATCTTATAAATATTTAAAGGATTTACTACAAATGTAAGAAAATTGAGAATGCTCATAGGCATTGGATAAATAAATTATGTACATTTGTACTATAAACAATCAACAAAAAAGAATGAAATCTAATATAGAAATTCAACGTGTAAAAAAATCAAAAATAGACGCTGTTGATTTTGATAATTTACCTTTCGGAAGCGTTTATTCTGATCACATGTTAGAGTGTGATTTTAAAAATGGTGAGTGGCAAACACCGGTAATTAAACCTTATTCACCGATAACATTAGACCCTTCTGCAAAGATTTTTCATTATGGGCAATCTATATTTGAAGGTATGAAAGCTTATAAAGATGCTGATGAAAACATGATGCTTTTTAGACCTTTAGAAAATTGTAAGCGTTTAAATAAGTCTGCAGAACGTTTAGTAATTCCTTCAATTCCTGAAGATATTTTTATGGAAGGATTGACTAAATTACTAGAAATTGATAGCGATTGGATTCCTAGAAATGAAGGTAGTTCATTATATATAAGACCTTTTATGTTTGCTTCAGGTAATGGTTTTCATGCTTCACCTGCAGATGCTTACAAGTTTATAATTTGTACTGCTCCTTCTGGTGCCTATTTTGCGGGTAAAGTAAAAGTTTTAATTGAAGAAAAATTTGCGCGTGCTGCAAATGGTGGTGTTGGTTTTGCAAAAGCTGGAGGTAATTATGCTGCCCAATTTTATCCAACTCAATTAGCAATAGAGAAAGGGTACAATCAAGTAATCTGGACAGACGACAACACCCACCAATTTATCGAAGAAGCGGGTGCAATGAATATTTTTATTAGAATAAATGATACTTTAATTACAAGCCCAACGAGCGACCGTATTTTAGATGGTATTACGCGTAAAAGTATTTTACAAATAGCAGAAGATCAAGGAATTACTACAGAGGTTAGAAAAATTTCTGTGGGAGAAGTTGTAGAAGCTGCTAAAAACGGAACGTTAAAAGAGATGTTTGGAACTGGAACAGCGGCAGTAATATCGCCAATAGCAGGTTTTGGATATCAAGAAAATGATTATGATTTACCAGAATTAGACAATCCTTTTGCTGCTCAATTAAAAAAACGAATAACAGATATACAAACAAACAAAGCAGAAGATCCTTACGGATGGAGAGTTTTTATCTAGTTTGTAAACAGTATTAAAATATTTAAAAAGCATCAATTATTAAATTGATGCTTTTTTTGTAGATTTAAAAAAAATATACTTTTTGATGAAAAACCTGTGTGCACTTCTTCTTCTTTCAATTTTATTATTTTCTTGTAATCCTGAAATTGAAAATAAAAAAACAACTTACAAACAATACATTACCATTTTAGGAATTGCACAAGATGGAGGTTTCCCTCACATTGGTTGTCAAAAAATATGTTGTGCTAATTTTTACAATGGAAAATCAGCAAGAAAAAGCGTCGTTTCTTTAGGTTTGGTAGATTTAGAGAATCAACAAAAATGGTTGTTTGAAGCGACTCCTGATCTGCATACACAATTAGCAAATTTAGAACAAAATCATCTTAAAAAAGAAACCATTATTGACGGTGTATTTTTAACACATGCTCATATTGGTCATTATACAGGCTTAATGTATTTTGGGCGAGAAGCTTATGGAAAAAAAAACATTCCTGTTTTTGCAATGCCAAAAATGAAAAGCTTTTTAACCAATAACGGACCTTGGAATCAGTTAATAGATTTAAAAAATATTGCTCTTAAAAACATAAAGCACGATTCTACCATAATTTTAAATCAGCAGCTAAAAGTAACTCCTTTTTTAGTGCCACATAGAGATGAATTTTCTGAAACTGTGGGTTATAAAATTGAAGGAACAAAAAAAACTGCATTGTTTATTCCTGATATTGATAAATGGAAAACATGGAATAAAAGTATTATTGAAGAAGTTAAAAAGGTAGATTATGCTTTTTTAGACGCCACCTTTTTAAATCAACATGAAGTAAAAAGAGCCATGTCTGAAGTTCCGCATCCATTTATACAAGAAACGATCGCATTATTTCAAAACGAAAGTTTAGCCACTAAAAACAAAGTGATTTTCATCCATTTTAATCATACAAACCCTGCACTTCAAGAAAATAGCAAACAGAGAAAAGAAATTGAAAAGTTAGGTTTTCGTTTTGCCAATGAAGGAGATAACTTTGAATTGTAACCTTGTATCTGTAGCTTTTATCAAAAAAAAAGAAACCACACAAAAACGACCCAATTTTTGAAGTATAAAAAAACTGATTTGAGTTTATAAGGAAATTAAAAAAGAGCCCTTAAAAGGGCTCTTTTTTAATTGATTCTAATGGTTGTGAGTTGAATGATCTTCCTCTTTCTTGTCAACACCTAGATTCATTGTCATTTCATGGTCGTATTTACAACAACCTGGCAAACCTTCGTAAGCTTCTTCACTTCCTGCAACTTTTTCAGTATCATAACCAGACGCTGCAATTGCATTATGAATCGCCATTACATCGGTTTTGGTAGCATCAAAAGAAACATCAACTTTCTTTTTATCTACATCCCAAGTTGCAGTTCCTACACCTTCAACACCATTCGCTGCTTTTTCGATAGTGCTTTTACACATTCCACAATTTCCTCTTACTCCAAAAGACAGGTCAGTCATTGCTATGTCTTTCGCCACTTCTGTAGTTACCGTTTTTGTTTCTTTTTTAGCTTCATTCTTACAGCTTGTAAATACCATCGCTGCTAGTATAGCGATACTTAAAATTATTTTCTTCATTGTATTAAAATTTAATTATTATTATTCTATTACTTGTTTTACTTCTCCACAGGTTAGCATTGCTGCACCAAAATAAGGATTAATGACTTTTTCTTCTTTACTTAACCAATAGGCACCATTGTTATTATCTGCCATTGGGCAAAATTGATGATACACCTTTTCGTTGATACCAAATACCTCCAAAGCTACGGCTATATTTGAAGATAATTGTTTAAAATGGTTTCTTTGCCCCTTGATATTAGACGTTTTTGAAATTGAGGTTGCTGCTATTTTTATCACTTTTTCTAACGACATCCAATGAGCATGCCCCTCTTTATCTGTTAATAGTTTCATATCAACTTTAGATAAGTTATTTAATAGTCTTTTTGATGCAAGTATTACGTTATTCGAATCATCCTTCACGAAAGCGTTTTTCAATTTAATATATTCCTCAAAAACAGCTTTTAATTGATTTTGAAATCCCTTTGAAACGTTTAATCTTTCATTCTTATTCTCAAAAGAAGTTGACTTTTCAACGCCAAGATGTTCTTCGTGACCAGTTGTTGTTTTAACACCTTCTTTATTCATCATCGACTTTTTACCTTGCAATTGTGCAGCTGCGTCAACCGTAAATGTTCCATTGGTTACTATTTCATCACCATTATTTAATCCTTTTAACACTTCATAAGTATCACCAATTTTATTGCCTAATGTAATTTCAAGCATTTCAAAAACAGGTTCATTTGGGTTTGCTTTCAGATACACTACAGAACGTTTACCTGTCCATAATACAGCGGTTGATGGAATGTTTACAACTTCTTCTTTACTTAATGTAATTCCTTTTATTTTTGCTTCAACAAACATTCCTGGCTTAAATACCTCATCTTTATTATTAAGTACCACTCTTAATTTTAAGGTTCGTGTTTTAGCATCTAAAACAGGGTCTATAAAATCTACTTTACTTTTAAACACTTTATTAGGATATGCATTTGTAATCACGAATATCTCTTGTCCTTTTTTAAAGCGATTAATTTGATTTTCATACACATCAAAATTTGCCCAAACAGTGCTAAGGTTTGCTATTTTCAGCAAAGGCTGACCTTGATTAATATGATTACCTTCTTCTACTAATTTTTCTGACACAGTACCAGAAACTGTTGCATAGACAGGGAAGTTTTCTTTGACCTTACCAGAAGTTTCAATCTCATTGATTTGACTTTCAGAAAGTTTCCATAATTTCAATTTATTACGAACTGCCTCATACAATGCTGGCTGCAATTCTTTTAAAGATGCAGCTGTAATTAATTCTTGTTGTGCTGCATATAATTCTGGCGAATAAATCGTTGCCAACAATTGCCCTTTTTGCACTTCTTCTCCTGTGAAACTAACATTTAATTGCTCTATTCTTCCCGAAAAATAACTCACCTGAACTGCATTAGCTTCTTCATTCTCTACAATCTTTCCTGATAACTTAATCGCATTATTTTCTGCTTTACGATTGCCAACAATAGATGTTTCAATATTTGCCAAAGCCATTGCATTTTCAGTAAGTTTAAATTGATCGACCCTTAAACCATCTGCACTACTTTCAGTAGGAATTAAATCCATTCCACAAATAGGACAATCTCCTGCTTCTGGCTGCGTAATCTGTGGATGCATAGAACACGTCCATATTTGACTTTTCTCATCTGTTTCAGCATGATTATGTGCTGTGTTTTCATTGGCTGAATTTCCAAAAAGGAACCAACCTAAAAACAAACCAACTAGCAATGTTCCTATATAAAATCTATATTTCTTCATCTTTATTTATTTTTATCCTCTTATAATTTTATTATGGATAGTAAACTTATAAACCATAACAAAAATTGAACACCTAAAAAAAGATCTAAATACGAACGTATTTTTTCGATTTTCAAGTTCTCTACCATTAATTATTTACTTTAAAAATAAAGTTAATAAACACCTTTTCCCAAGCCAATGAAATTGTTCCTTCATTCTCATCAGTCTTCTTTATTTTATATGTTAGATGTTCTGTTGTCATTTCAGAAATAATCGGTTTCACTTTAAATCGTAATACATCATCTTTCGAATCATACTCGTCTTTTCCGTGTTGATTCCAATTGGTGTTAAAAATAATTGTCCACTCGTCTTTAGACGGAATTGTGAAAAACCCATATTTCCCTGCAACAAGTGTCTTACCATCTATTATTAAATCTTTATTTGTTTCTAACCAAGTTGCCTTGTGAGCTCCTGCTTGCCAAACCATATCATAGGCCAACAAACCGCCAAATATGATTCTACTTCTAACTCCTGGTGATGAATAATCGATATGAATATGAGCATCTCCAATCATTGTCATTGCTGATTGATGTGGACTTAAAACCTTCTTTTTTGTTGGTTTTACTTGCTGTTCTGTTTCATGCTGATTGTGCATTTCTTCCTTTTCACTCTTGGTTTGATTTTTACAACCGACAACTAAAATAGTGAAGAAAAATATTGTAAGTAATTTTATCATAATTTATTAATTTAAAATATGTTTAAAAGCATTAATACAGCCATTACAATCATAATAGTATTTTCTATGAAAGTGGCCTCAGTCATTGGTAATTTAAGTGCAGTACCTAAACAAGCACAACGAATTGATTTTTTATCTAAAAGTGTTTTTGTTACTCCGATAGTAGTTATTCCTAGGACAAATAGTGTTACCATTAAAGCTATGCCTATTTCAAAACGCATTAAAAACATCAACCCTAATCCAGTCTCTATAAATGGGTATAATTTACCATAAAAGGGAACTCTTTTTGCAATTGGATCATACATACTAAAAGATGCTGGAAATCCTTTTAAGTCTAACATTTTGAAAAAACTAAATACAATATAAAATAAACCCATAAAATCTAACATAAACTCTTTCCAAGTCCACACTTTATAATTAAGTAATATACTCGCCGAAGCAATATAAAAGAGAATGAGTAACAAAGGCTTTAGTTGTTGCAATTTGCTCTCTTCTTCTACATTTGGCATCGAAGAAATACTTGAAGACACAAACACGTTTTCTTCTGATTTTATAGATAAAGTATATTTTTCTGGCAATACTTTTTGAAGCACATCAGTTGTAATATTTTTATCCATTGTAACTTCTGCTTCTCCTTTTTCAAGATGAATAGAAACACTGGTAACGTGTTCTATTTCTTTTAAATATTTCTCTACGGACGCTTTGCAACCACCGCAAGTCATGCCTTCTATTTTATAAATATATTTCATGTCTTATTCTATTAAATAGTTAATAATAGTCGTTTGCATGTAGTACGTTTTCACGGATTCTACTTTGTTTATTTCAAACTTTAATTGTAGTTCCTGAATATCTAAAACAGCATTAAAATCTATTGTTCCAGTTTCATAGTTTTTTATTAAAATTCCTTCTGCATATTTGGCTTGCTTTAAATTTTTAGTCTGAGTTGCGTAAGTGATTCTTGCAGATATTCTATCGTTTATTGCTTTATCTAGAAGCGTTTCTAAGGTATTGAAACGTTCTTGCTTTTGAGCAACAATCTCTTGCTGTTGCAATTTGTTTTGCTTCGTTTTTGATTTGTATTTATTGTTAAATATTGGAATAGATAATGACAACATTGGCATAATTATGTCCTTTCCATTATCACTAAAGTTTAGATCTGATCTCTTATTTACATTGATATAATCTAACCCAAAACCAATCATTGGACCGCTTTCTTTTTGATTCAATAATTCAGATTTTTCCACCGAATAATAGAGTTTATCATATTTTAATAATTCAGAGTGTAAGACCAAGTTGTTAGAATTAATGTCAAAGTCTTCTAAAGGTATATTTAATTCGTTTATAACATTCACGGCTATGCCTTTATCTCGATTTAAGAATTTATTAAACCTTGTTTGTTCTGCTAAATACTGTTGCTTTAAAACCTTGTTTAGCTGCTCCATTTCATTTTGACGCATTTGTAATCGCAACACATCGACTACTGATGCTTTACCTACCTCAACAGATGTTAGCGCTAATGTTTCGTAGGTTTCAAGTAGCCTAATATTTTCAATTAACACCACTTGCTTTGCCATATTCGCATATAAATTGTAATACGATTGTGATACCGAAGCCATTAGTTTTCTTTTAGCAATTACGATATCTTCATATTTAGCGTCTGCCAAAGAACTTACATAATTTTCTCTTGCGGTGATATTACCAAACCAAGGCAACATTTGCTTAATAGATACTTTAAAGCCTTGAGATCCTGTTCGTGTTTCTGGTTCGCTTACAAAATAGCCAACACCAAATTCGGTATTAGGCATCGTATCTGCTTCATTTATTTTTTCAGAAGCAATGCTATATTGCAATTCAAATTTTTGGATTTCTGGGCTATTTGCTAACGCTTCATCTATAAACGTTTCTAATTGTTGCGCATTCATAAAGAGACTCAAGAAACAAGAAACAAGAGCCAAGACTAATTTTATATTGAAATTTATGTATTTCATTTTGCTGTTCTTTTAAGTTGATATTCTTTTTTCCAGCTAAATAACACTGGCACAACAAATAAGGTAATTAGTGCTATTAACATTCCACCAAAACTTGGAATCGCCATAGGAATCATGATATCACTTCCACGTCCTGTTGATGTTAAAATTGGTAATAAAGCTAATATTGTTGTTGCGGTAGTCATTAAACAAGGACGAATACGCTTCTCTCCTGCCTCTACAATTGATGCTCTAATTTCCTTTTTATTTTCTGGAGTATTTCTATCAAAAGTTTGTGTCAAATAAGTGGCCATTACAACACCATCATCGGTTGCAATTCCGAATAATGCAATAAATCCAACCCAGACGGCTACACTTAAATTAATAGAGTGCATTTGAAATAAATCACGTAAATTTTCTCCAAATAAACTGAAGTTTAAAAACCAATCCTGACCATAAAGCCAAATCATTATAAAACCACCTGCAAATGCGACTGCTATCCCCGAAAATACCATTAAAGATGTTGATACAGAACGGAATTGAAAATATAAAATTAAAAATATGATAGCTAGTGCTAGTGGTACAACTAAAGATAAGGTTTCTTCTGCTCTTAATTGGTTTTCATATGTTCCCGTAAACTTATAGTTAATCCCTTTTGGAATAATCAATTCGCCTGAATCAATTTTTTGCTGAATTAAGGCTTGTGCATTTTCTACTACACTAACCTCTGCAAAACCATCTAATTTATCAAACAAGACATAACCCACTAAAAAAGTGTCTTCACTTTTAATTACTTGCGGACCTTGTTCATACCGAATCGATGCCAGCTCACTTAAAGGTACTTGATTTCCTTTCCCAATAGGAATATAAATATTCTTTAAATCACTTGGATTTGCTCGTAATTCTCTCGGGTAACGAACTCTCACGCCATAACGTTCGCGACCTTCAACCGTTTGAGTTAATACCATTCCACCAACGGCAATTTTTAATACATCTTGTACATCTTGTATTGAAATACCATAACGTGCAATTTCCTCTCTATCAATATCAATTAGCAAATATGGTTTACCAACAATACGGTCTGCAAATACGGTTTCCTGCTTAACACCTTCTGCTTGTTTTAAAACACGTTCCAATTGCACTCCAAAGGCTTCTATTTGTTTTAAATCTTGTCCTTTTACTTTTATTCCCATTGGTGCTCGCATACCCGTTTGCAACATTACCAATCGTGTTTCAATAGGCTGAAGTTTAGGTGCTGAGGTTACTCCTGGTAATTTAGTAACTTTTATTATTTCTTTCCAAATATCGTCGGGTGACTCTATTTCTGGTCTCCAATTTCGGAAGAAGTCTCCATCATTATCTGCAATCAGTTGAGACCTTTTAACCGCACTCAAGTTAGCATTCTCTGTAATATTTGGATTTGCAATAAAACGTCCATCTTTCAATTCAAATAGGCCATCATCATCCACTTTGTAACGTTGACGCTCTCCGTTTTTATTCAACATATATTCAGATTTGTACTGAATAATATTCTCATACATAGATAAGGGAGCAGGATCTAAAGCTGATTCGGTTCTCCCCGCTTTACCCACAACCGTTTCAATTTCTGGAATACTAGCTACCGCCATATCTAATTGCTGTAAGACACGTTTGTTTTCAGCAACACCAGAATGAGGCATAGATGTTGGCATTAATAAGAATGAGCCTTCATTTAAAGATGGCATAAATTCCTTTCCAGTGTTTTTCATAATGAAAATACCAGCAATAACGATTGCTGTTGGTAAAGACAAAAATAAAATCTTATTCTCTAAGCACCAGCTTAAAATACGTGTGTAATAGTTTCTAAATAATACAAAAACACCTAACAATCCAAAACAAATAATACTCACAAAAATGAGGTTCCAAAAGATACTTTTATCAACTCCAAGAGGTCTCCAATATTCAGCCAATAAAAATACAATTGACAAAGCAGAAATAATAATATTAATACCGTTTGCTTGTTTTTTAATTAGTTTTTCTTGAAGTTTCAGTAGTCCTACAACTCCAAAAGTCATCAAAATAACCCCTAACCAATAACCATATAAAATAGCCGCTAAACCGAATAGCAATAGACCAATGTTTAAAGCATAATTAAAGCTTTTCTTAATACTTTTCCTCCTAAATAAATAGGCTGCAAATGGCGGAATTAAGAATAAAGCAACAATTAAAGATGCCGTTAATGCGAAAGTTTTTGTGAAGGCTAAGGGTCTAAATAATTTTCCTTCCGCACCAATCATTGTAAAGACCGGAATAAAACTAATAATAGTGGTCATTACTGCGGTAACAATCGCGCCAGATACTTCTGTCGTAGCATTATAAACGATTTCATTAATCGGAAGTTTTTTAGGAAATTCCATTCCACTCATTCCTTGCGCTATCGGAATGACTTTATCATCTTCATCGAGATGCCTAATAATATTCTCCGAAAGTATAACGCCTACATCTACCATAGTACCAATAGCAATTGCAATACCAGACAACGCTACAATATTTGCATCTACGTTAAAAAACTTCATTGCAATAAATACCATTAAGACAGCAACGGGTAATAATCCAGAAATTAAAATAGATGCTCGTAAATTAAAAACCATAATGAGAATAACCAGAATCGTAATTAAAATCTCTAATGTTAAGGCTTCATTTAACGTCCCTAGTGTTTCTTGAATAAGCTCAGATCTATCATAAAAAGGTACTATTGTGACCTGTGAAGTGCTACCATCTGCTAAGACTTTTGAAGGTAAACCTGCACTTAATTCCTTGATTTTTTCTTTAACATTGGTAATGACTTCCATCGGGTTCGCACCATAGCGGGCAACTACCACAGCACCCACTACTTCTGCACCTTCTTTATCCAATATACCTCTTCGTGCTCCAGGGCCTAATGATACTTTTCCAATGTCTTTAATTTTAATTGATGTATAATCTTCAGAAGTAACAACCGCATTTTCTAAGTCTGAAATGGATTTTACGTAACCTAAACCACGCACCAAATATTCTGCTTGGTTTATTTCTAATGTTTGTGCACCAATATCTTTATTACTTTCCTTGACCGCTTTAACTATCTGATTCAAACCAATGTTATATTGACGCATCAATTCTGGGTTAACATCTACTTGATATTCTTGAACATATCCACCAATTGAAGCAACTTCAGAAACACCACTTGCAGACGATAAAGCATATTTTACATAGTAGTCTTGAATGCTTCGTAATTCCTGTAAATCCCAACCACCAGTTACATTTCCTTTTTCGTCCCGACCTTCTAATGTATACCAAAATATTTGTCCTAGCCCTGTTGCGTCTGGTCCTAAAGTAGGGTTCACACCTTGAGGAAGTAAACCATTTTGTAATGAGTTTAGTTTTTCAAGGATGCGACTACGACTCCAATAAAACTCGATATCTTCTTCAAAAATGATATAGATACTTGAAAAACCAAACATAGATGAACTACGAACCGTCTTTACACCCGGAATACCAAGTAAAGATGTAGTTAACGGATAGGTAATTTGATCTTCAATATCTTGAGGTGAGCGACCATCCCATTTTGTAAAGACAATTTGTTGATTTTCTCCAATATCTGGAATGGCATCTACCGCTACAGGATCGCTAGGTAAAAATCCTATATCCCAATTAAAAGGAGCATTTACTGTTCCCCATCCAATAAAAAGGACGAGTAATAGTACTGCTACGAGTTTGTTTTCTATTAAAAATTTGATGCTTTTATTTAGCATTAGTTTTGATTATTAAATAGTTAGACATTGGACGTTAGAAAAACACCGAATACAACAAATCATCCTTATAACATTAAAGCCATAGGACAACATCGTCTATTGTTTAAAAATCAAATTAAATACGTCTCGTCAATCTTGTAAAGTTCCCTTATGACGAGTGGTGGTTTATATACTCCATAAGAAGATACATTTTTATCTAGACTTTTAGGAAGGTTATTGTAAGTATATAAAATTGACGCAATAAATATTTGTTGCTCGAAAGAAATAGCATCAGTCTGTGTTTGTAATTCATCTAAACCATCAATTACTAATTGCTCATCTTTGCAACAGTTCTTTTTTACAACGACACAACCTTCAGTTGAAGATTTCTGCATTTCCATCCCGCAACCTTTTGCTTTATGAAAAATAGCAGTTTCTACCAAAGTATCACCACAATAATGCATATTAATAGTAAATGACATTGTAGATAATAACACTACAAAACTCATTAATATTGACATTACTTTAGAAAATATTTTCTTCATACGAAATGTAAAGTTACAAAAATTTAACAAATGAAACTTTTGTTTAACAGAATTTTAAAGTCAGTAAAAATACTCTTCTTTAATTTATCTACTATTTTATAAAATCTTAATTTCCTTTTTATTTGCTACAATAACATATATTACTGAGGTTTATTGAAGTATTCAAAAAATAGTTTTGCTATTAAATAATTCACACACACAAAAACTTACATCCACTTAAGACTTCATCCAAGCTTAGTTTTTGGTTTTCTATAATAAGTTTGTTTATGTTTACTTAAACACTAAATTTAATTATAAGCTAAAAATAGATTAAATACATGTACATAAATAATGTTTTTTTTATATATATTAGCTAAATATCTTTAATTATCTATTAATTTTGAACAACATATCATTCCTAATTATAAATTATACTTTTTCATCATCATTAATTACCTCCAAAGCATGAAAATCGATGAAGCTTTAATGATTTTTTACCAATTAAGAAATAATACTGAAGATAGGAATGAATCAATAATTTACTCCAATTTTATTACAATACTTTTAGATCTTCAAAAAAGAGATTTTAATTCAAATCAAAGAAGAAATATAGAAACTAAATTATTATCTATAAACTTAAAAAATAATTTAAATAAGGAACTTGCTTCTTTTGAATATTTCTTACATAATAAGTTTTCAATTATTTCAGAAGACCATTACGTAAACATGGGGATGGCGGTGTGGTTATTTTCTAGTATTATATTATTCTGTTTTTTTGGTCAAACTTCTGTAATTGGGGCCCTTTTAGTTGCAATTATATTTGGTGAAATCCTAGATATAGAGGCTAAAGATCAAGGTAGAGTTATTAAAACGATAGATAATCAACAAGAGCCTATTTTTATTAAGGAATCGACAATGTTAAATGACTTCTCAGAAGAAGAAGAAGAAGAAAAGCATCAAAAAGATTTAAGAAAAGAACTTCAAAACTATAGAAGAAATAAATTACAACAATTTGGAAAGGA
>MDTF01016173.1_pt1 | contig 19958 bp, 29 predicted proteins | sample 811191 | NCBI WGS metagenome assembly MDTF01 (sample SAMN05326649, study PRJNA326480) | marine metagenome | isolation source: seawater | place: Southern Ocean | collected 2011
CTGCGACTATACTATTACTACCAGCCGGACCCTCTGGACCCTCTGGACCCGCTGGACCCACTGGACCTGCGACTATACTATTACTACCAGCCGGACCCTCTGGACCCTCTGGACCCGCTGGACCCGCGACTATACTATTACTACCGGCCGGACCCTCTGGACCCGCTGGACCCACTGGACCCACTGGACCTGCGACTATACTATTACTACCAGCTGGACCCGCTGGACCCGCTGGACCCGCTGGACCAACTGGACCCGCTCCTATAGACACACCATTTTTAGTTATTTCACCCGTTAAATCTAAGTTTTTTAACCCCGTAATACTTTTATCATTATCGACAACTACTATTTTAGAGCTAGATATCTCTCCCGGTATAACACCGTTTATCAAATTTCCAATATTTGTCCTAAATTTTTTAAGATCTACTATATCAGAAGTTACACTATTAATATTAGATACCATAAAATTTGTTTTTTCTCTTTCTATACCTATATTCTGTTGTATAGATAAAACTTTATTATCCATCTTGTTATATATTACATTTATTAATTTTATATATTTAACTCGTTTAATCCAACTGTAATTCGTCTATTATTATCCTAAGTTCTATCATTTTAATATTGGTCAAATTTGATAAAATTTCATCTATAGACGGTCTTCTAGAATATTTTTGTTTAAATGATGATATAAAATTGCTTACCATGGTTATTTGCGCGGTGTGCCTTTTATTATCTAATTCTTCAGAATTTAATCTTTCTTTCTCTGATATATCTATTTTAATTTGACTTGGCTGGTAAACAATATCCTTAAGTGTGATAAGTTCATTAAATATATCAGGTTTTATAAGTTTATTAAAATTTTTAAGCTTTCTTGTTAACTCATGTTTATCATCGCCTGCTGTAAGTTGAATCTTAAATTGACTTATTATGTCTTTATCTATTGGAGGACATGTTTCCATTAGACGGTCAAATTCATCTCGACACGTTTTCATAAAATATGTAACATCTATTCTTTCTTCTGGAGATTTTATTAATTCTATTCTAATACTTCTGTGAAATTTATCCCATGAAACAGAACTCATAGTATGAGCTTCTGACAATTCGTTTATTTTAAAAAATTGAGAAACAGTTGTTATTATACCCGCTAGTATGTTAACACTTCCTATTATTATAGAACATTCTGATCTATACTGAATTGGGACTCTATCTAATGCAAAATTTGCAGTACCTGTTAATGTTGATAAAACGATTACCGGGATTGTATACATATTGCGTTTCTTAGAGTATTTTATATTAGACTTGGTATGTAACCATTTATAACATGACGCTTTATCTGCCCAGTCTATGAATATATTTTCATGATGTGTTTCCCATGGGGTGTATTCTCTAACAGTTGTCTCTGATTTATTATCGTCATTCATATAATTTATTAAAATAGATGTATAAATTATATGGATGAATAATAACGAAGATTTTCTATACATAGAAGATTCTAAAAATGATATTTATCGTTTAATCAGAGAACTTAATAGTAAGTGTGTAAACCTAGAGGAATTGTACAAAGAGTATCTTCAGGAAGTATTAAAACATGACGGTCATTTAATGTCCTTGGATGTATTGTTCTTTCAAATAGAATTGACATACGAAGATATAGAAAATTATACCAATTTATTTACAAATTTTCTAGCTAAAATGTATGGAATGTACTACAAATTATATATTAAAATAATACATTCACTAAAAGATATAAAACTGGATAACATATTTGATAAAGATATATTTATTAAATTTACCCCATTTGACGACTTAAACAAAAAAGAATATAAATTTGAGGAAATTCAAAGAGTTCACAATACTATAACAAGTATAATAAATTCTATAACTCAGTATATATCTAGGCAAAAATATTCAATTGAGGATGATGAAGTCAAAACAAATAAAGGTATTAATATAAATCAATTGGTGTTTGAGAAAACACATGATAATGAAATTCTTTTACAGAAGACCAAATTATTTAATAATATTATTACTAATTATTACGATTATCAAAAAAAATTTATGAAAAGAATGACTTTAAAATTAAAAGTATTGTATTTTCAGCTAGATTCTGATATAGAATTTCAGACAATAAATAAAAAAGAATCAAAACAATACATAGATTTACAGCCTGAACTAACTAAAAATAAAGACTTTGAGTCTGTTATTTTAAATCAGTTAGATATTACACAGTCGCCTACATCAAGAAAAGAAACAGAGAAGAAGAATTTATATAACGTTTTTATAGATAGTTTAGCTAGATGCATGTGAATACTTGTCATATGCCTCAATTGTGTTCGGACACAGATCTGTAATTAGTTCCTTCATGGCATCTGAATATTCTTTAATTTCAGATTGTGCATTTGGAGCAGACCTAAGTCTGATAAAATTAAGTAGATTATGCAAATCAGTTGACCAATAAAATTCAGTATACATATTCTGAGGGAGTCCAATTCTGGCAATTTCCCTAGAAACACCTTTCTTAATTAGATTATTATAAATATTATATTGTTTATACGAATTTGTCATGTATTCGTCGAAGAGGTATTTAGTTTCCTGGTCTGTAATTTCATTTCCGGACATTTGCTTATTTAATTTACCCTGATCATAAATAGTCCTAGGACAATAAAATTCTCCTTTCATTACAGAATATCTACCTGATATCTCATTTACATTTGCAGTTCTATGGCGGATCCATTGTCTCTGTACAAATATCGGGCACTTTATATGAAATTTAAACTTTACCATCTCAAACGGGGATGTATGTTTATGTTTGATTAGAAAATCAATTAGATTTTTATCTTTTTCAGGTGTTTTGATACCTTCGTTAAATGATACCCTAGCCGCTTGAACGATTGCATGATCACACATCAAGTGTGTGCAATCTTTAGGGATATATCTAGGCATACAATCTACAAGTCTAACAAATCCCGGGGTACCATATGTGTTAGTATTTACATATTTTATCTTATCGGCTAAATGAAGTAGCCCCTTGTAGTAATCGGGGATTGGTTTACGTTCCGGGTCAGGACATGGGCATGGGTCAGGTTTTGGTGGTTCAGGCAAGATAGACAAGAGCATCCCCACTGGAAGGTGTTGTCGTAGTGAAACAGTCATTGCATTTCTAACAAATTTTCTAGAAATTGCAGACGCTTTCATAATTATCAGTTATAATATAATATATCCCATAACTTTAAATTAAATTAAATTAATTTAAACATATAAGCAATAAAAGATACATATATAATGCCGCTTTTTCTTAAGATAGATCCAAAACACTCTCATTATTGGGAAAACCATCCAACCTATAAAAATGCCATGATAAACAAAGATGTAGGACTTGATATACCAATGCAGCTATCGGTTATTATACCCGCTAATACCAGATCCTTTAAAATAAACCTGGATTTTAAGACAGACTCTACTCATGGTTATATGATTCTTCCTAGGAGTTCTATTTCTAAGACAACTATTCGTTTAGCAAACTCAGTGGGTATAATTGATAAAAATTACCGCGGAGATCTTATGGTTGTAGTAGATAACTTAGGTGATGTAGATGTATTATTTCAAGAGGGGTGTTGTTATTTTCAAATTGTATCATTTGATGGGAACTTGCCAAAATACCAAATAGAAAACGTAGTTACAGATACCTCTAGAGGCGTTGGGGGATTTGGTAGTAGCGGTGCTAATTAGGTTTTTCTAAGTTCTCAAGTGTGATTCTAGATGCTATTTGTTCAGATTCCTTTTTTGTTTTACTAGTTCCTTTGGAATATCTCACCCCCTTTATTAATACAACCGATGTAAACATTTTTTTATGAGGAGGACCGCTTGTTTCAATGAGTTCATATTCAGGATTTATCTGGAGTGTTTGTTGGCATTTCCGCAGAAGAATGTCTTTGTAATTTGTATCTTCTTCTAAATCGTCAAAATTTATATATTTATGTACCATGTTTAAAATAAATTGTTCCGCGTATTTAAACCCCAGGTCTAGATTAATTGCGCATATCAGGGCTTCAAAAATATCTTCCAAAAATCTATCATTATTTCTCCCCCCGATAGCCTCAACATTTTTGCTAATAATTAGAAATTTGTTTAGATTTATCATTTTAGAAAGGTATGCTAGAGTTTTACCATTCACAAGTTTGGTTCTTATCCGCGTTAGGAAACCTTCGTCTTTGTCGGGATATTTATGAAATACAAAAGTAGCGATAACAAGATTAAGAACTGAGTCTCCCAAAAACTCATACCGCTCGTACGATGTCTTTAAAGATTCTTCTTCTTGATTAGCTAGGAATCTAAGTACACTTTTGTGTATAAAAGCTTTCTGATAACATTTTATGTTCACCGGTGATACCCCAATAATATTAAGTATGTCCTCTCTACTTATTTCAATATTTGCGTCATTGAAATGTTTAAACATTGATTGCAGTTGTATTAATCTTATATTATCTTCTTTTAATTTTTTAAATTAGTTGTTTTTTTGCAAAATTTTAAAAGAATCGAATTCGGGTTTATCGCAAATCCCCGTTATATCTTTTATTTTTAACATGCTAGAATGTGATAGATATTTATTATCTACATTTGTATCCGTTATATAAAGTTCAAATTTCTGTATATCATCCTCTCTTATAAATTTATAATTTTTCAGTACAAAATTGTGGTGTTTTCTAGAATACGTGTAAATATTCACCTCTTTATTATCTGGGTTATCTATATCTTCTTTTTCGATGGTTTCCGCGGTAACTAAAATGTCGTAAGGACCATTTACATACAATATGATCATGCTATCTATTACTTTTATAGGATGCTCGTCTGTGAATTCACACATTTCCTCGCGGTTATCTTCCCAGCCTTTATTGGACTCTAGCATATTTTTAATTTTAATATAGTTATCAATGCTGAATAATTGATTATCAAACCCGAACGAGGTATTATATTTCCCTAATGTAAATTTTATATTGATATCATCTCGTTTGTTTGAGGTAATAAAGTCCGTCAGTGGATTAAGTATATTATCCATTATTATATTTTAGATGTATTATTTCTTTAATTAACTTACTGCGGGTTATGGTTGTAAACCTATTTAAAGAATTATACAATATTTAACTATAAATAATGTCTGCCGTCGATTCCGAAGAGCCTCTAACCCCCGTTGATAAGTTTGAACTTCTTATCAAGGACTTCAATAGTCTAATGGAAACGTCTAAGAATATCGCCGCCCGTCTAAAGATTCTACAAAAGGACGTGAATAAAGCAATGAAGTCCGGAAAGCGCACGAAGCGTGTAGTTGAGGTAGATCCAAATGCACCAAAGAAGATTTCTGCTCTCCAGCGCCCCGTTGTAATTTCTAATGAACTATGCAAGTTTCTTGGATTTCCCGAGAACACAGAGCATTCGCGTCAGGAGGTAACCACGACCATTAATACTTATATCAAGTCTAACGAGCTACAGGATCCAACTAACCGCAGGTTTATCATGCTAGACGGTTCTCCCGAAGCATTGAAGCTAAAGGAGATTCTTCGTCAGCCCGATCAGCCTGTTACATTTTTTAACATTCAGCGCTATCTTAAGCCCCATTACCCCCTTTCTGAGAAGGATAAGAGGGAGGGTGCTACTTCGGTAGTGCTTAATAAGCCCGAGGTTGTCCTAGACGCCGCCGTAGTGGAGGACACCCCAAAGGTTCCAGATCCCCCAAAGGCCCCTGTAAAGAAGAGGGTAGTGAAGAGGGCATAAATACAGAATTAATTAATATAGCTATAAATAAAGTCTGTAAAAAAAGTTACACAGATGTATATAATTATATAATAGCAATGTATTATATTTTTAACATTAATTATTTAGATGATAAAATATGTATATCATATAGCAATATGTATATCAATTCTCTAATGTTCGGTTGTGTATACAATGTTCAGGATAAAATCAACGAATTGTGTCCTAAATTTCTAAGAAATATAAAAACTGTAATTGTACCAGATTCATTCCTGTTCTGTATTAAGTAGTAATAAAGAGCCCTCATGGCGCAATTGGACAGCGCATAGGACTTCTAATCCTAAGGTTCGGGGTTCGATCCCCCGTGAGGGTTCTTTATTATTATTATTATGTAATCATTAAATTAAGCCAAGCACGAGGCCGTATGCGCGGTCCGACCAGGCACCGAAGTGACAACGCTTGCGACTATAGATGATATTATAAGCGCATCACTTAATATACCCAACTGAATGAGTTTATCATAATAACCGGTCATTAATATATATCCCACGATTCCGAAAATAATATCGGCCAATGAATTATGTAAACTTCTAGACACCCATTTTTTGGTATTATCTTCATGACATTTTGCAACATAGGTGAAGTACCAATCTTTTATTTCATACATTATGTGCAAAATGTTAAATAAAATAAAACCGTCTTTAACTGTTAAACCAAGATATTTAACGGCAATTACATACCCCATACCACCTGCATATAAATGCATAAGGCTCCAGGTATCAATTAACACGGGGTTATCTATCGAGTCTATTCCAAATAAGTGTGTATTCATTTATTAATACATTATATTATTTTTTATCTTCTACAAGCAAAACCTTCTCTACAATACCATCTATTTATACCAACTATTTCACAGAATAAATGTATAAGAACTCCGGTTAAAAATAGAAGTATTCCCATTTCATAAAATTTATCTTTTGAGAATCTTGCAAGAGGCAACTTTAATTTAAGACCCGGAGAAAGAACCATAAAATCCATAATACACGCCGTTACGTTTCCAAAAAAAACAGTTAACATTCCGACGCTTACAGCTTCGTATATTAATCGAGACATTCTTATTATAATATAAATATAAAAAATAAATTATATTTATATTATAAATGTCAGATAAATCACTTTCCGCGTTATTATTAAATTCTCATTTAAAAACAATACCAAACCCAAAATTTAAAAGACAATTTCTTATTAATTGTTTACGGGCCCAAGGATTTATAACAAGTGAATCCGATGAATATATTCCAGAAGAACTAAAAGAAGAGACCGACATTTGCAAATTATGTAAAAGCTCCTCGATAATATTCACAAATCATGAAGCTATGTGCAATAATTGCGGAACCGTAACAAATGAAATTATGGCCAACCCTTTTAAAACATTCAAACAGGATTTAAATACCGGAAAAGGAACTTTTATAGCGGCCGGGACAATTAATATTACTGTAATGAAAGATGGGAAACCCGTTGTTAGAGACTTAGCCAGAGTAAATACATGGATCGACACGGACCCGATAGAGGATAAGCTAAGAAAAGCTATTTCTTATATAATAGATGTACTAGATACTTTAGAACAGGAATATCCCCCAGTTGCATTTGAAAAAGTTAAACAACAAGTGATAGAAATGTGGTACATGATAATACTTAACTCTCAAGATTTGCGGGGGGATGAAAAAAAAGCTCTAGCGGTGTGGTCTATATATTATCCATTTGTGTATAACGATTTTCGCATAAGTATACAAAAACTTGGCAGACTATTTAAAATACAGATTGGAGATATTAAAAAAACCAATTGGATAATGAAGAATTTGTTTAAAGACACTAAATACGAGAATTACATCTCCATTAATGTCGGAAGTTCGATTGATTTAGAATTGGATGACTTTTTAACGACTAAATTAAATCGCGCCAAAAGAAATATTAAGCGAAAGGAAGAAGCTCCCCTGGGCGATAAACAAATTTATGGAATAATATATGCAATTGCTCAAAAAGAATCTACTAGAAAGCCTATTTATAAAAAATACACTTTAAAGTTTATGTCTGAAAAAACAGGTTTAAGCAAAAGTATAATATCCACAGAGGCTGCAAAATACGCAGGCTTTGTTAACTAATTTACATAAATTTTCTTAAAAATCCTTGATGCTATAAAATTATAATTAGATTCTGTTGTAGAATACCAATAAATTGAAAAAAACATTTTATCAAACATGTCTAGTTGTTCCTGATCTAAAATACATTTCGTAAAGGCATGATCACATTCGGTTAGACAAAGGATTTGATAAGATGATATATAATCAATACCATAAAATGTTGGATTGTTCCTGATATCCGCTTTAAATTCGTCTATTATTTCTAAACACCGTTCTTCTTCCAGATCTTCAAGAGTATCTGTATCATATTCTGCAACTTCTTCAATTTCCTCGTCAAATAGTGTATTATCCGCCATTGTTATAGTATATTACATTAATATTTAATATGTTTAAGTTTATTTGTATTATTCTTTAAAATTTAACATATTAACATGGTAATTTAAGGTAAGTTTAGACTTTTGGCCCGAGATTAGCCCCTCCTCTTCTTCATCGGCCGCGGAGGAGGAATTCTCTTTGGTTCACTGACAACTACAGCATTATATATCGCTCTGCAAATTATTGCAGTGATGAGTACCAGGCTAAGTGCCGTAGCCGCTTCGATAGGAGTTATCGATCGTTTTGCCATTTATTATATAGTATCTATTTTTTTATAAAAATAATTAATATCACGATTTTTCAAATTAATTATTTCTAGTGTGAAAGGAGTTTCTAATATATATACAATCTTATTTTCCGGTAAGATAATGTTGTTATTTATTTTAATGAAAATGTTATCAGAATTTTCTATAAATAATTTCCCAGGTAAATGGTCAATTTGAATATCGGAATCTGTAATATATTTATCTAATAAATTTTTAGATAATGTATCCCTTTTTAGACTGGGTGCAATAACTTCTTTTGCAACATTACTGATATTTGAAACTGTATTTGATAATATGTAAGATATACATTCTACAACAATTATAATCATTAAAGAAATAATAATAAAAATGATAATACTAACCATATAACCATTATTAAATAATTTATTTTTAATATTTTTACGGGTAACCAACTTAAAGATATTTCGTATACTATATTATCAAATAAACATGTCCCACACGATTGTACTCCCCTCCGAATTTGAAGAGTCTTCTATTAAGTTTATGCCCCCTCGAGTGAATAAGATGGGGGGTCAAAGCGTTCTTATTAATTATGACAATGATCAGACATCCGGGGCCTTTATTCTACAAACTTGCCGAGTTCGCATTCCATTTGGAGTTGACCAGTCTAAGCCTCAAAACGGAGAACCGGTGAAGTATCACATCTCAGTTGCGATGGCAAATGAGGAAACGCAGAATTCTCAGCTTCTTCAGTTTACTGAAAATGTACGACACATTGATAACAAGGCTAAGAGTTATGCATCTAGCGACCCCACATGGTTCGGTAAGAAGCTTAGCGAAGAGCTCGTAGGAGAGTTTTACAAGTCCGCTGAGAAGTTTCCCAGGGATTCAAAGTGGCCTTCTAATCTAAAGGTAAAGCTTCCTATTATCAACGGTGTTCCACAGTTTGCTATTTATGACGAGAACAAGAAGCCTATTAAGTTTGTAGATGAGGATGGAAACGTGGACCATTCTTCAATCCCTAGGGGTTCTGAAGCAGTTTGTCTAATTCAATCAACTGGGGTGTGGTTTGTAGGAAAGACACAATTTGGAGTTGGGTATAAGCTTCTACAGGCCAAGATTTACAAGAGTAATAAGTTGTCAGGATATTCTATCGTAGATTCAGAGGATGAGGAAGATGATGTAGAGAAGACTGACGATGTTGAATAGACGTCTAATAAAGACAAATAAATAATAAAGACAACTAATAAAGACAGCTAAATAATAAAACCCCTAAAAAGTTTAATCAATACATTCCTCTATAGCTCAGTTGGTCAGAGCGTGCGGCTGTTAACCGCGAGGTCTTCGGTTCGAACCCGAATGGAGGAGTATATTGATTTAAGAGTAGTACACCTTTCTAATACAATGTTTTTTAATAAATTTCGTGCATTTATCGCACGGTTTTGAATTTACGCATTGTCCTCCTCCGTTAACCCTAATTATAACAAGTTCACATCGTTTCAGTTCTTCGTGGCTAACCCGCTTAAGACCGTCATTGATAGCACTAATTTCCGCGTGCAACGAATTTTTCTCATTAGAATTAGTGTTAAAATATGTATTATATCCTCGTCCTATAATCTTACCCCTATAAATTAACACTGCCCCATGATTAAAATTCATCTCAGACTTAAGAGCCTGATTGTACGCCTCTTGAAAAAACAAACGCTTCATATTAACCTGTTCTATATTATAATATGAAGTAAGTGTTTTAAGTTGATTATTTTTTAGAAATATTTATTTTGCCATATTATAAGCACTTCTTATGTTATAAGTTGTAGACATACCAAATCTTGAATTATTTTTTTTTCATGTATTTCATAGCCATATACCCCCCTCCGACAATAACCAGTACTAATATTAAAGTATTTAATCTGGACATCTGTTCTTTTTTTTCGGTCGTGGTATTAACAGATTTTCCAGAAATTATTGGAAAATTACTGGGGGTAACCTGGGGGATTACTACATTGGGTATAACGTCTGGTGTAACTTCTGGTGTAACAGGGGGTTGTGTGATATCTGGATATTGAGGTATTATACTAGTGTCGTCAAGGCTCTTAGCCAGGCCATCATTTTCTGTTATAGATGCGTACCAGTCATCTGGTAATGGTTCACTATCGGTTGATGGATGTGAATTATAGGATAACCTTAATGACTTTTTAGTTCTTCTCTGATTACCGTACATCTTTTATATTAACTTCACATTTTAATTTTTATTTAGTTTCATATTTCTGAATATAATATAATATGGTTAGGATTATGCATATTGTTATAAATTCAGAAACAACTCTTCCCATATTAATCTTTTTATCCGAACCGAGTTCTATATAAAATTCTTTTAATCTATCATCCGGGTCTATGAATAAAAATATAACCGGATTGATTATCTCGTATATTAGTGTTGCAATGTAAGTATGAACAAGAACTGTTATTACCCTCGGTGTTGAAAAGTTATCTGTTATGAAATGCTGTAAGTTTTGACTCATTTATATATTTAAATAAATATTTTTTTTTAAATTAGAATTATTGTATAAAAACTTACGAATCCTGATTGTTATGATAAATAACAAACGCGAAGCCGCAGAACGCCAGCCCGAAGAAGATGGCCAAGCACATCGGACACGGTTCAACCTCTAAATAATACGGGTAAAATGTTGTCATTTGCTTTAATATGTAAAGTACCTTTAAATTAATAAAATTCCTGTACGGTGTGGGGTTCGAACCCACGAGGCCGAAGCCAGCAGATCTTAAGTCTGCCCCCTTAACCACTCGGGCAACCGTACAGGTATTTTATTTACAATATGTTATAGCTATTATCTTTAAGTATGTTTATAGAAAATTATTAGATTATAAATGGGTTTATTATTTTTAGTTATAGTATGAATTGTGTAAGACCAAAATAATTCATCGATAGAATCTATGTCAAAATTACTAGGAACCTTCAGTGCTATAATATGTGTAAAATTATACAAATCATTAATTATACTATTTATTTCAACAGAATCTAAGAATAACTTAACGGTCTGTTTAGATTTATAAGTCTCTCCTCCCCATGGGGGATCTATAAATATTACATCCTGTTTTACAATAAATTTTATATCATTGTAAGACGTATTATAACATTTACACTTACTATTTCCTCCGTACGTGCTTATATTTTCTTTGAGAACATTGAATATATTATGATCCTTTTCTACACATATTACATTAGAAAAATCCCTCAGGAAAAAAATAGAATTACCTCCTATACACGCAGTTGCATCTGTTATTGTAGAAAGAGGACTTATATATTGCAGCAGGATTTTATTTATTTGACGAGCCTGATAAACCGTTGTATATATATTTAAACACTCCTTTGGTATGTTCATTTTTATTATATATATTATCATTCTATATTCATTAAACTGCAAGAAATGAATTTATTATACTTATTGTATTGGTATTTTGTATTATAGGTATACAATCTAATCCAGATTTAAATTTTCCAGTGGGGAAATTAAAATCTTCTAATTTATAATATGAGTACATTATTAATAAATAAGATTCTATACATCCTCTCCTATCCAAATTTGACCATATATTATACAAAATTATAAAATCTATATAATTCATTTTATAATCTTCTAGTCCGTAATTATTTTTATACACTCTAAAACACCTTTCTAGTTTTTTATAGTATTTGTCCAGAAACTTATTAAGATTTATATTTTCTTCTTTAGAAATTTGTTTAATATATTCTAGAACTATACTATCCATATGGATTTAAGAAAATAATATATATTTATTATTATAACATGAAAAGAACTATTGGTCATTTAAAAGACGACAAATTCGATATAACAGGTTACGATTTAAAATCATTAGATTCTTTGATTAATATGATATCCGATTACATTCAAAAGGAGTTACCATCTAAGAGATTAAGAAAGTATTATCCGCCGAAAATGGAATTTCTCCCCGATATACTTGATGAGTTAATAGAACTTAATAATATGATAGGATTAACCAAACTAAAATTTCAGATTTTAGAACAGATTTTATTCTTTGTACAAGATTACGGAGATAATATTATGTTACATACGGTATTAGAAGGTCCTCCGGGTACAGGCAAAACAACGGTTGCGGATATATTATCAAGAATATATGCAAAAGTGGGTATTTTCAAAAAAGTTAAATTTAATGTATTAAAAAGGTCTGATTTAATATCTGAATACCTAGGAGGAACAACTATAAAAACAACTAAAGCCCTAAACCGGTGTAAAAATGGAGTAGTTTTAATAGATGAGGCATATTCGATTGGAAGCACATCAGGTGAAGACATTTACGCAAAGGAGTGTGTAGATACAATTAATCAGTATTTAACAGAAAACGCAGATAAAATTATATGCATTATAGCAGGTTACAGAGAAGAATTAGATAAATCATTTTTTTCATTAAACCCCGGGTTACGGCGCCGCTTTCCATGGACTTTTACAATTGATACTTATACAAGCAAGGAATTGACGGGAATATTTTACAAACAGGTTAATGAGCTAGGTTGGGAAATAAACTGCGAAGAATCTGATATAACAAATGTAATAAATGAAAAAATAAAATTATTTAATGGCAATGGGGGGGACATTAAGACTATTATAGACAAGGCTATTATTCACAACTCAAGAAAAAATTTTGGCAAGGAAAATACATATCAATTAAGTTTAGAAGATTTTGTTTATGCAACTGAAATATTTGCAGACACTAAAAAAAATAAAATTATAGAACTGCCGGTGGGTATGTATACATAACTTTCGTTCTGTATCTGTTATTATAATATAGTCACTATTACATAGTAGATGGTATCTTATAGAAAAATAGATATTCTTCAATTAACATTGGATGACGAGCTCAACCTTCGTCATAAAACAGACATAATAGAAATAAAAAGCCCTATTTTATTATTTACAGTCGGAGAAGATAATGACTATTTATATTTCGATATAAATAAAGATTCTGAACAACATAATGTTTTTTTAAACCTTAATGGATACATAGATAGATTATTCGGTATAAAAAATATTAAAACAACTATATGTTCTAAAGATAAAATCATTGTTTCTATAGGACGAGATTGTAAGTTATTCGACTCAGTTGGTACAAAAATATCAAAAGACGGCATAATGCATGGAGGTAAAGCTATATATTCTTATACTGTCGTGAGAGGCGTTAATGTTCTTAAACAGCTATTAATGGTAAAATAAATATTTTGTCGTTTTAATATATGAATAAAAATAATAACATTTATTAATTTATGACTACTAAGCTTAATATATACGACCCTGTTAAGATAAGAGATGGTGTTTATTACTCTAAACTTATAATAGAAGATGGAGATATAAGTATACAAGTTAAAAAAAATAAGTTAAAAATTGACCCCGAAAATAAGAAGGCAATTCTTGAAATAGATTCTAAAACTGTTGAATATATAAAATGGATATCAAACCAAGTTATGTCAGAAACATCGGTTAATAGCGAAAAATGGTTCGGTAAAGAAATAAATTTAGAGGATTGCGAAACTATTTACAAGGACGCAGTTGTAGACGGAGAAAGATTACATTGTTTCTATGACGAAAATACCAGGTTTTATGAAAGTAAAGACACCGAAATTAATCACGGGGATTTAAATAATGATATGTGTGGAATAGCAATGATTAAATGCACTGTTATAATCTTTACAAAAAATTCATTTTTTAGTAGGTGGGAAATATCACAATTTAAAATAAAAGATAATGAAAAACTCAAAAAATTGATCGACTACTCTATTATAGATTTAGATGAACATAATACACCATTTGATATAGATAACATAGAAAGTAAAATAAAAAATATTTCCCTTTTTTGATATTTATTTAAAAGTATAATATATAATAATATATACTAGATAGATATGATAATATCATTAGAAGGTAATATTGGTTCTGGAAAATCAACTCTTTTTAATTATATAAAAGAACAAATAGAGTCCCCTAATATAATTTTTCTCAGGGAACCAGTTGATATGTGGGAATCTATTAAGGACGAGAATGGTAATTTACTAGAACATTTTTATAACGACCCTTATAAATACTCTTATTGTTTTCAAATGACTGCATATATTTCTCGTCTTATTATGTTAAAAGATGCTTTAAAGTCTTTGGGTCCCGACGGTACAATAATTACAGAAAGATGTGTATTTTCGGATTTTAATGTTTTTGCTAAGATGTTATATTCATCTGGAAAAATTAATAAGATAGAATTGGAATCGTATAAAATGTGGTTTGATCATTTTATACAAGATATTCAAACCCCCGTTTTTGTATATCTAAGGAGTACACCAGAAACATGTTTTAAAAGAGTATTAAATAGAGCACGTTCAAGTGAAATGGGTATTTCCCTAGAGTATCTCAGGGAATGTGAAGAATATCATGACGCGTGGTTGATGCCGGGATTGACGGGTAATGTCACTATCTTAGATGGGAATCAAAGCACCGATTATCATTCTAAACACCTAAATGTAATTAAAAAACTAATACACAACCCAAGAGCACGTTCGCACAAGAGAAAAGTGAGTTTTCTAGAAGACACTTTAAGTTCTTTTAATTTTATATAAAGAAATTGACGATACTTAATTATATGGATAGCCCTCTTCCTCTAGTACTTATAAACAATGTATTAGATTGTATAAAAAAAGTAAATACTGAACTGGGAGATTATTATAAAGAAAATATATACCAAGAGGCTCTAAATATAGAATTGCGAGGAATTGGTTTAGCGTCTGGTACAGAAGTAGTTGTTCCCATACATTATAAAGGGATATACGTTGGGTTTGAAAGAGCCGATATTGTAATATATGATAAAGTGGGTGATAATGAACCCTATGTTGTAATGATAATTGAACTTAAATCACAGAATTCTAAATTGACTACTAAAGAGATTGTTCAATTAAAGAAATACCTAAATAATCTGAAATGTGAAACGGGTATACTTGTTAATTTTTATGAAACCCCTGAGATTATATGTATTACCCCTGAAACTACTGAAAAGATTCCCTATGACACGTTTCGTTGATGTAATTAGTGTTAAATTTAACAGTTTCTCCCATTTTTAATAATTGAACTGAAAAAATCTTAGAACTATCCGCGGGCACCTTCATATTGGTACCGTTATAGTCATTATATATTTTGTACAGAGTGTTTAAAGATAAATTATTTATTAAATACAGCCATGTTTTTTCCGGGGTTTTTAGTTTATTGGTTCTCGGAATTATAATTCTAATCATATCTAAAAATAGCCTATTTTGGGTTATAGGATTTTTACCTCTAAAAGTGTGAGTCATTTGTAATAACTTTTCCAAAATATTAATATCACTCTTTCTTGTTAAGATATTGTTAACCTTTATTATATATGCTCCTTCTTTCCATGTGAATACAACATGAATTAAATTACCGTTTTTTGCAAAAGAAATACATTGGCGCATATCTTCACCAGATGGCCATCCGTATATCGAACCAGTGTCCGTATAACATATTTTAGGGTGAGTGTGAAAATTAATAATCCCATTGGGCGTACTAACAGACGAATTGTCTCCTTTATTTATTTGAGTTTTAGAACTTTTTTTATTACATATTTTTTTCGTACAATGTACATCATCTTCGAACAATATCTTCCCAGCTATTTCAACCGGGTCCGATAACAAGGATTTTTTAATTTTTGTTATAAATTCTTTGGACAAAACCCAATTAACCGTTTCATTGCTTATCTCGCATTTCGGCATGTTCTATAGTATAATATGGTATTATTTTTTTTAGAGTTTAATTTTGGCTTTTAAAATAATAATAATAATCTAAAGAATGTCAGAGACGCTAAATGTTAATGTAATCGTTGCGGCAAAGGAAGAATATACTAAACAATTAATAAATATTCTTCAACCCGATATTTACGAATTAATTAAAAATATATTTATAAATTCTCAAAGAAATAATATAAGGCGAACCCTTTCATACTCAAATTTTCAAAAAGAGCTTAAAAATGTTCCCAATTGGTCAGCTTATACAATAGAAGAGTATCTAAAAAAAATAAATCAGAAGTATCCATATCTCATGGATTTGATAACTGCCATATTCGTAAGTCATGTAAAAATTCTAGCGTGCGTTAGAATAAAGGCAGATGATAAATCTATTAAGATAAAGGTGCCGAATCTCAATAACTTTCTACATAAAATTATTATTATAATATCCGAACAGGTTTATTATTCTCCTGGTATTATGGATTATGACAAAGATAGTTTTTTCAATATAATAAGTAGTTCTATAACGGATGCAATTTCTAAACAGGTTCCAATAGAATATATCTTAAATGAATACCTGTCTGGGGCATTTGACGAAGAAGATATTCCACCTTTACTAAATTCGGAACCGGAGCCGATGGCGGACAATTTATTTAATACCGATATTAACGACTTAGAATCTGAGCCAGAAGAAGATAATTTTACTAGAGAAATACCTATAGGGGAGATTAGTAAAATGTCCAGACAATTAAATGATATTAGTTTACCCGAACAACCGGTCACGGAGTCTATTATACCCCCGAATATATTCGACGAAAATAATGATGAAGTTAAAATAAATAAATCAGGTGATATAGAAGATTCTTCATCAGAGGATGAGTCAGACGATGAAGAAGGTGAAGAAGATACTAAAAAGACGATACATACAGAACAACCCGCGCTTTTTAAATAGAATTTAAATAAATATAAATTGTGTAGTATAATGAATGGCTTAAAAACCGTTATTGAATCACAAAAAAGGCAACAAACTAGATATAATATTCTCAAATCTGAAATGGTATCTAAATTAACAGATAAGATTACACACTTATCCAAACATGGCGAATTACGCTGTATTTATACCGTGCAAAGTTATACATTTGGGTATCCTAGATATGATGTTAACGAAATGACTAATCATCTATCTATAATATTGGCAAACGAGGGGTTTTGCGTAGTTATAATAGCCTCTAATAAAATATTTATATCATGGGATATAAATGACATAAATAAGATTAGGGTGGAAAAAGATAAAAAGAAAAGTGAAATAAAAGATCTATTACCTTTATTAAATTTAAAATCTATATAGAAGTATATTAAAGTTTTAAACAATGATAATTCTCTCATTTGATATAGGCATTAAAAATTTGGCGTATTGCATGTTAGATTCGGAAGATGGTAGCATATTAGACTGGAACTTAATAGATTGCTCCGGGACAAATGAAACACTGAGGGTTATAGAAGAATTAGATCAACTTGAACACTTGAGGGAAGCTGACGTAATTCTTCTCGAAAAACAACCATCCTTTAACCCCAAAATGAGAAATATATCTACTGCGATATATGTTTATTTTATATTAAGGATAAACCACGAACAGCAAAAAAATGTCAAAATTCAGTTTTATGCTGCAAAATATAAATTGAAATGCTGTGATATTCAAATAGAACATAAAGCTAAAAGCAAGTACACACAGAATAAAAATCTGGGGATAGTTCACACTAGACATCTTATTAAAACTCACAATGAGTTTTTTGAGAAGAATAAGAAAAAAGATGACCTGGCAGATTCTTATCTCCAGGGTATGTCTTACATTAAATTTTTTACGAACTCAAAAGTGCAAAAAACGCTACAATGGTAAGGTATACTTCTCATTAAATATAAATTGAACCCTCTGTATAATTGATAATATGACCGAGGCAGTCCTCGCAGAGATTCATCTCGGCCGCCATTTCTAATAAGAACTCTTATAGTATCCAGTGGATAAAATATACATGTGGCTACCGTTTTGGATATTGCAGTATTCACGAATGTATTATATGTATTATTATCGGTTTTACTCTTTAGATATTCATACATTGGAATTTGAACCAGGAAATTTAAATTAATAAAATATGTAGGTATAAGACCACGATAGAACTGACTAAATGTCATCTTGGGAACTTCAAGTAGTTTACCCGTTTGGGCTTTTTGTCTTAGAACCCATAGTGGTGTTGTAACAGTGCTAGCTATACAAACAGATATATATGCAGCCCAACTATTAAACATTTTATCGCCCGGCGAGTAAGTTTTTTGTAGTTTAGTAAGTTCGTAAATGGGGAAATATATTCCCCAAAATGTAGGAATTGTAATCATTCCATATCCAAGTCCCTTAAACATCGTGTGTCTATTTAAAATTACAGTCTTATTTATTTGCTTATTAATTCTCATTACGTCTAATGGGTTACATATTATACTAGATACAAACCCTGCGCATATTCCCGGGGCTAATGTACTGAATATTGAATCCATTTATTTTAAATAATTTATTTCCTTAAAATGATTAAATTATTAAATTATTTAAAATAAAATATACTATTATATTTAAACAATGAATCCAGTATTAATTGTCGGCGGGGTTTTTATTTTAATTGCGTTTATAGCTCTAATATATTTGATTATGAAGACTCGGTCTAGTTTAAATGAGTTGGAAGAAAAAGTTGATAGAAATACAGGAAGGAGTAAAGACCAGAGGAAGGTCGCGGAAGCCCACGAGAGAACTGCCGAAGACCTTGACACCGTGTGGGCTAAAATGGAAGAAGTATTAGCATGGATATACGCAGCGGACCCGGTGTTATACGCTTAGTCCATAGTTATAACATTTAAATGTATAAAAAAAATATAACTGTAATATAAATGAAATCCAAAATTCTTAATGTATTTATATTAAGTGTTTTTATAGCATTGGTAGCCTGTTGTGCTATAAAGTATATATTTGAAACATTTAAGGAAAAACTTGAAGTAGATCCCGAAAAACTAGCGAGTGACATAGAGAAACACAAGGATGATACAAAGGCTGCATACGACTCTGCTGTATTGGCTATAGAATGGGGTGCCGGATCAGGATTTTTGGCACTACAATCGTGGAAGGAAAGGGCGAGGGTATTATCCGAAAATGCAGAGACCGCATTCAATAAGATACCAACTACGGCTAGTGTGAAGACCAGTGCCGGGGTCAATATGAGAGCGGCTCAGCAATATTCGGCCCAGACCCAGGACTTAGAAATTTCAGACTCTAACATGGTAACAAAAGAAGTTTATGCTGGTTGTTACGCTATGACATCCCAAATAGCCACAGAGGCGCAGTCAGGTGGGCTCAGTCAGGGGGCAATAGATGCCGCCAATGAGCTAATCATAGAAGGTTATGTTCCAATCGTCGGTGAAGCGGCACAGGTTCCTCGAAAGAACACATACCTCACGTGGAAACAATGTGCTACATATGCAAGAAATTTGAATTATCCTTACTTTGGATTGTACGATCAACACGGTACATTTAATATTAATTTATCTAAGTGTATTATGTTAGGAGAAATAAATGAAGGTGTTCCGCAAGA
>MDTF01014523.1_pt1 | contig 19955 bp, 23 predicted proteins | sample 811191 | NCBI WGS metagenome assembly MDTF01 (sample SAMN05326649, study PRJNA326480) | marine metagenome | isolation source: seawater | place: Southern Ocean | collected 2011
AATAGCAGTAATCAAGTTGCGACAACAGGTTATGTAAAAAATGCAATTAAAGGGTCAATTAAAGAGTTGATAAACGGGGCCCCGGACCAGTTGGATACATTAAATGAATTAGCATCGGCCTTGGGTGACAATCAAAATTACGCCGCAACAATAACTAGTAGTTTGTCAGAAAAAGCATCATTGGCCGATTTGTCACAAAAAGCACCATTGTCCAATCCAAATTTCACAGGAACTCCAACCATCGATTACGAGCACATTGCCACACAACATTGGGTGAGTATGCAGGAGATGGGTGGTGGGAACGTTTGGACACCACTTAATAATAATAATATTTATTATAATACAGGCAACGTGGGCATCGGCACGACAATAGTTACAAGTGTTCCTTGTACAAGTGCGGAGTGGATTACGTCAGCAGCTCATTGCCAAACAGTGTCAAAGATGCCTGAGAAACTGGAAGTGAATGGTTCTGTTATTATTCGGAGTGGTTCTTTAAAGGTATATACTAGTCTGGGCTATAACATAAACGCACCCAGAGATCTTATTAATTTAGATGTTAATAACAATGCGGGTTTGCTTTCAGGAATAACCTGGAAACCGATTTATACCGGGTATACAAAACGCTCGGCTGGTATTTATTTTATTTGTGAAGGCGATGCGTTTAGAGGAGGGCTTTCTTTCTATACCAATAACTTTGAAGGAAAAACAGCGGATGCAACAGAAAAAATGATTATTGATATGAGCGGCAATGTGGGTATCGGTATTCCCGAGCTGAATGGCGCCTTTAAATTACACGTATCTGGTGCTATTGGCGCCACGGGAAATATTACAGCATATTATTCCGATGAAAGATTAAAAACATTCAAAGGTAAAATCACAGAACCCATTGAAAAAATTAAAAATCTCAATGGATATTATTTTGTTGAAAATGAATTGGCAAAATCTTTAGGTTATAATAATGATAAATTGCAAGTTGGTGTAAGTGCTCAAGAAGTAGAGGCTGTTTTACCTGAAATAGTAACAAAAGCACCAATAGATGAAAAATACAAAACAGTTTGGTATGAAAAATTAACACCGTTGTTAATTGAAGGTATTAAGGCGCAGCAAACGCAAATTGAAACACAACAAACACAAATTGATCAACAGCGAACACAAATTCAGTCTCTGCAATCTCAAATGGATGAGTTGAGAGAATTATTAAATTAAAATATTAATATAAAAAATAAAATTATATTAATATAAATGCCAATCGGTTCAACTAATGTTGATTTTAAAGAAATATATGACGCTATAAATGGCGATGGGGCACACGATCTGTCAGGTAATCCCGCTATTGGAATGGATTATTTTTACGGTAAATCTTTTACTGATGGGACAAGTACGCCAGAGAGTGGTACAATTGGTATAGGCGGTGTTGGTGGCGCTAACGATATGAGAAGTAAAACAATAGAATCACCCGATTCTTTATATGATTTCACTTCACATACATTCACTAATCATAATGTAACTGGTCAAAACGGTCCAACACTTTCAACTTTCACCGGGGGTTCTCCTCCGTTTTATCCTTCGTGGGCAAGTAATCTAAGTTTTTTTAATGTTACACAGGGTATTCAAGAATGGAAGGTCCCCGTAAGTGGTACATATAAAATAATAGCAAAAGGTGCAAACGGTGGTCATGGAGGGGTTGTATCAAGACTAGGTGGATTGGGAGCTGTTATAGAAGGTACCTTTACTTTAATCGGCGGTGACATAATTAAAATATTAGTAGGGCAAAAAGGATCACAATATGGTGATGCAACTGGGGGAGCTACCACCACTTCATCCGGTGGTGGTGGTGGAGGAGGTACATTTGTTATGAAATCACCGTATAGTGTATCATCGGTATTAATTATAGCTGGGGGAGGCGGCGGTTCAAATTATCAGGGTAACAATGGAACCAATGTAGAAAACATAAATGCGCGGTTGCCAAATGATTCGGGTACTGGTGGCGGGATTAAAGGCAACAACTGGGAAGCTGGTGGTGGTGGTGGTCTTATTTCGGATGGCGGTGGTTCAACGTATGGTTCAAGTGGGAAAAGTTTAGTGAACGGAGGGCAGGGTGGTTTTGGGGGATATAGTTCTGATAATGCCACGTATAGAAATCACGGCGGATTTGGTGGAGGAGGGGGGAATGGTGCGTATACAGGTGGTGGTGGTGGTGGTATAAATGGTGGCGATACCCGCCATTATTCTGGAACAAAAGGAGCCGAAGGTGGTGCTTCTTATAATACAGGTACAAGTCAATCGTCAGAAGCCACAAATGGAACTCACGGTAATGTAACCATAACATTAATAAGCTTAACATAGTTGACTTTAAAACTTAAATTGATAAAAAATTTTATAACTTTTGTACCATTATAAAAATAAATAAATGCAGTCTCCCACATATCTCGCTAATCTGAACCCACATGAACGCGATAAAAGCATCAGTTTTGAAGAAGGTCCGCATATTTATACAATAGATGGCGACAGTGATTTCATGTCCGTTACAAAGTGGAACCATTCGCATTTTCCACATTTCAATGCCCAAAAAATCATTAATAAAATGATGTCTTCCAATAAATGGCCCCAAAGTAAATATTTCGGTTTAACGGCATTTGAAATAAAAAAACAATGGAGCAATAACGGTAAACAGGCTAGTGAAGCCGGCACTAAAATGCACTACGATATTGAGCGTTTCTATAACAAATTACCGGTTGAAAATGATTCTATTGAATATAAATATTTTAAAAAATTCCACGAAATGCATGAAGATTTGAAGCCGTTTCGCACAGAATGGATGATTTGGGATAAAGAGTTGAAATTCGCCGGATCAATTGATATGACATTTCAAAGAGATGGTGTGATTGATATTTATGATTGGAAACGTTGTAAAGATATAAAAAAATCAAATCAATGGGAAACCGCAACAACCGAATGCATTAATTATTTACCAAATTCTAATTTCTGGCATTATTCTCTCCAATTAAATACCTATAAAGCTATTCTGGAAAAAAATTACGGCGTTACCGTTGGTGATCTTTATTTAGTTTGCTTGCATCCAAATAAAAAAAGTTATATTAAAATTAAATGTGCTGATTTAGACGATGAAGTGAAAATGTTATTTGATTTGAGAAGGGAAATGTTGAGAGAAAAATAAAAATATTAATAAAAAATATTTAAAAATAATTTTTTAATATTTTTTATAAATGGAATGTGATTCAGAAACCACCTTTGAATACATGTATAATCAGATGAACTATGTAATTGGCACCTTTTTTTTATATTCTTTCGGCATCACATTGGGTGCATTTTTAGTTTCAAAATATGCTTGGAATGATACCGTGGATGAATTGGAAGAGCTTCGTGAAGAATATGAAGAAGAGCTTTACGAAGAAAAATATCCTTTAAATGCTGATATTTCGGGAAATAAACCAACGAATACATGCATCATAGAGTTTACGCCAGATGGATCCGTAATAATGTCTTACGATTATGATCAAGAAGGGTTCCATTATTGGTCAGATGTTACAATTAAATATAACTACTTGGAAACCGCCGCACGTAAATTTGTAAAAATGAATGGTTGTGCCGATATTTATATTGATCGCAAAGAAAATATAAAAAAACAGAATGAATTACTGGACAAGGAAGAAAAATTAGCGGAATTAACAGAATTGAAAGAATTGACATTAGAAGTTGAAGAATCGGTCTTTGTTAAAAGTAGAATTAAAAAAAAGGAAAAGGTTAATAGGAACAATATCGCCGCAAATAAAGCTAATAAATATATACGTATCGGTAAATTTTCAGATTTCAAATGGTTAAAAGAAGTAGAAGTTAAAACTGTAAAAAAAATATGTTTTAGTGACTTTAAAAATATGAAACAATTATGAAAGATAAATTATGAAGCAATTATGAAACTAACAAACTTTTTTTTGAATAAAGAATCTATTTTTAAATGTCTTTTTTATTTTAGAAGTAACGTCGTCTTTATTAAGATGTTCACTTAATCTCTTTTTTTCTGCGTTTAAAATTTCCGAATATTCATTATTATCAATAAAATTTTGATACGACAATGCGGGTTTTTCATTGTTCCTGACCGATATTGTAACAACATCGTCTACTATATTGATAAATTCTTTGTCTTGTTTAATATATTTTCTACGTGTTTTTGTTTCTTGTGGGGTGTAATCTTTATTTTTAAAATAATATCTAGAACTCTTGTATATTTTATCAATAACATTTCCTTTATAACCTTTATCATTTAAAATCTGTTTTTCTTTTTCAATGATATCTTCATTTTCATCGCAAAATGTTTGAAATGAATCTTTAAACTCTGGAGATTTGTCAAATTGATGCACTCTTGAAAATTCAATAAGTGGTGACATAAATTCTTGGCTAAATTTGAAGCGGTAAATAGACATGGTTGTGGTTTTTTATGGTTTTTATGGTTTTTTAATAACTTAAATATTTTTTATCAATTTAAAAAAATATTTGAAGATCTTATAATGTATAAAATTAGCAAACAAACCTATTTGGATCCTTTCACAACCTGTTATAAAAATATCATTATTACCAGCGATTGCCCCGATGATTTAAATAAACATTTAAAAACTGTTCCACGAAGTACTTTATCACCATTTAAAACGTTTGATTGCTGCCGCGATGAAAGTAAATGTATAAAGGCTTTTATTGATGATGGTGAATTTATACTTGTGGATAACATTGAAAAGGTTATAAATATTTTAAATACTTTAGGTTATGTTATGGATTATGATTTAACGAAAATCATGTTAAAAAATAAGACGGATAGATCATTATTGTTTTACTTTATAAAACGGCCAATATAAAATTGATATAAAAAAATAGATATGAAATAGAATTATAAATGAATACGATGAACGTGAATGATGCAAAGGTTGGTGTAATGGATGCAAAAATGGCAAATGATCTCAAAGAGGCAATGTATGTCAAAGAGGCAATGGATGTCAAAGTGAAAGAATATATAGAATCATTGACGGATATTGAACGTAAAGCTATGGAAATCGCTGAAGAACATTTGGAAACCTCTTTTCATGTAGTGAAGAGTATTGGGTTTCAACAATGGTTAAAAAAATAATATGTAATGATATATTAAATGTCAATACTAGGAGATGGGCAAATAGATGGGCAAATAGGTGGTGTATCGCCATTGGGGGCGGTAGTGGGTGTTGGCGTTATTGCACATCTTGTTCAAAAAATTTCAAATATAATGGGTTTGGATTTGTCTCAAATAGAAAATGGTATGAAAAAAACCATAATAAATTTATTGAAAGGTGCAATGCGGGATAAGTATTCGCTAGAAATTCAGTTACAACGTGAACGGATGATGATAGTTAAAATGGCGATTGGGAAAGCAAGAAAAGATAGGAAAGGTAGGGAATATATAATTAATAATATTAATAAATTCAAAGAATTGGAAGCTTTCGTTAATGCTGGTTCCTTTTATAAAAAAACGGGTACCGAAAAAAAATATAAAAAATTTTGCGGAAGATCTGGGAGTTTACGCATCGGTAAAGATGTATGGGATGAAGTGAAAACTACCGAAATTAAATTATTTAAAAAAGGTAAGCTCAATGTCACGTTTCAAGCGCCCAAAACAGATAAAAAATATAAAAAAAATGAAGAAGAAGAAGAAAAAAATGAAGATAAAGAAGGTCCAGGTATATTTTATGAGGGTATACATGGGTTAATTCTTGATTTTTTTATTGAAGAATTAATAAATAATGATGGTAAATTACCAATAAACGGTTGCGATCGTCGTAGAGCATATATTATCAATAATGTAAAAAATGCAATTGGCGAATCATTGAAAGCAAACATAGAGGCGTATCTAATTTCCAGTAGATATTTTATAATTAATGCAAAAATTGGGAACCTTATACCCGAATCAGATGATGGATGCGATAGTGTTACCACTGATGACACAAATGGAGGTGCAAAGGAAGGTGCAAATGGAGCGAAAGTTATGAAGGGTGGTGATATTTTTAAAAAACCATGTAATTTTGATGTGAAGCACACTCATGAAATATTTGATTTAATGATTGTACTTTCAAGTGATGCCGATAAACCCGTTGATTTTAAATGGTTTAATGGGGGGAAAGAAAAAAGAGCAGAATTATTTTTAAAAACATTTTGTAACATGAAGGATATTCAATCAAAACAAGATGGTATGAAAGATTTTTTGGTTAACTTATTTAAAAAACTAGGTATTAAAAAGTTTTTAAAAAAAATGGTTACCGAGGTATGTGATATGCTCACGAACTTATCAGCAGGTATGATTTTGAATGAATTGTTAGGAAATGTTAAACCTGATCCATATAAAAATGAATGCGATAAAGGAAACGAAACAGATAAAGATGGGTATTTGGTATATAATGATATTTGTGATGCATTTTTTACAAAAGGTTTTTGGAATAGAAATTTTGGGATGAGATTACCATATGTAACGCATTCTTTGCTACAGAATATTATAAAAAAAATGGGAGATTTTGAAAGAGATAAAAATGGTACCATTGGTTGTGATATGACGGATGAAGAAAGAGCGGCAGCCGCTGTGGGTGCATCGGAAAAAGAAGAGGATAATCACGAAAGTGATCCATATATACAGGAGATACTGTATTCATTCGTAACACCCGGGATTCCAGATTTTTTAGGCGTCGCCAAACAATTGGGAAATGTTGAAACAATTGGTGATTTTATTGATAAGTTTTTGAAAAGTGAAACAATAAAAAAATTTGTGGATGATTTTAAAGAAAACCTACGGGGTACACTTGTTGTAATGGATAAAGGACCACAAAAAACAAATTATGAAGGTAAAGAAAAACAATTTGAAGATGCAAAAGAGAGCTTCAAACAGAACTTTAAAAGGGCCATAAATATAATAAAAAATAAAAACATTTTTAAAACATTTATCGGTGAATTGAAAGTTGATATTCCTCCTGTGGGGAAACCCGCCGAAACAAAGCCTGTTGAACTGAAATCAGCTGAAACAGCAGCAGCAGGCACAGCAGCTGAAACGGAAACAGCAGCAGCAGGCACAGAAGCTGAAACGGAAACAGCAGCAGCAGGCACAGCAGGCACAGCAGGGCCTGCGCCTCCACCATTACCACCACCACCTGCACCACCACCTGCACCACCACCGCCACCATTACCTGCACCACCACCATTTGTAGTTCCTCCACCAGTTGGTGGTGCATCAAATGAACAAGGATACGTACATATCTCCAACACTTTGGAAACAGCAGCAGCAGGCACAGCAGCTGAAACGGAAACAGCAGCAGCAGGCACAGCAGCTGAAACGGAAACAGCAGCAGCAGGCACAGCAGCAGGCACAGCAGGCACAGCAGGGCTGGACGCGGATGATATAGAAATACTAGTTGGGGGAGCGTCAGAGTCTAATGTTGAATTATGGGAGTCTCTTGAAATTCAACATCCTGATGGTGAAATTAATGTTTTAAAAATATTTGTAATTATTTTTGATATTTTGTATTATCAAGGTTTCGGTATTAGTGCAGGATCCATTATTATAACAACCGCTCAACGTGGTTTTATAAACAAGGTAAAACATTTTGATGGTGCTATTCCAACCGTGATTGCTAATTTTGAAAAAATGAAGACAGAAATGAAGGGAAAAAACGAATTTCTAAATGATATAATACTTTACAATGCGCCAGCCCATACGTTTATAAAAAAAATATTTGATATATTTTTGGAAAATTTATCACAAACATCTTTTGATGAAATGTATAACTTTTGCTTTGATACACAATCGGGTATATCCAAAAAGTTGAAAAAAAAAATAAAAAAAATGAAATTAGAAAAGGATATAATAAATGAAAAAAAAAGGGATAAAGAAGAAGAAGATGAGGATAAAGAAGAAGAGGAAAGGCAGTTGAAAGATGAGAAAAGTCGGTTGGCAAAGGATAAAGAAGAGTTGGTAAAGAATAAAGAAGAGTTGGCAAAGAATAAAAAAGAGTTGGCAAAGAATAAAAAAGAGTTGGCAAAGAATAAAACAGGTGGTGCAATGTTACTTCATAATACAAGACAATTGTTAATAGACTTTAAACAAATACCCTGTTATGGTATTTTAGATGCGTTGATTAAAGATGTGCTATTGCCTACGCAAGAAATCATACCCAAGACTAAAATAGAATTATTTAAATCTATGGACAAAGGATATATTGAAAGTCCGGCTAGTTTTGAGATTCCGGATCCAGTTGGCTGCACACAATTTTCTTACGAAACTCCCTGTCTTATGGAAGCTAAGTCCATACGTTATGATTTAGATCCATTGGAATATCACAAAAATGAAAAAGCATTTAACAAATGGTTTGGTAATAAGTACGATGAACAATATGGTGAGGATTATCAATGTCAAAAACCAGTTTCATGTTTTAAAAAAATTAAAAAAAATAGAGGTATTATAATCCGACATATGATAAGAAAAGGGGGATTATATACAAATTTCGTAGGTAAAGAACAATATTATAAGAAAATGAATAAGGAAAATGATAAGGAAAGGAAGAAAAATGAGAAAAAAGAGAAGCAGATGGGTGGAGCCTTAATAGGCCAAGGTACATTCGGGTGCGTGTTTAAACCACATTTATTGTGTTCGGGAAAAAAGTCAAAAAATAAAAAATATGTTTCAAAACTAATTGTATTGCGAAAAGGTGATGAATATCGCTTAGAAAATGAGTTATCCATTGGGAAAAAAATATCACAAAACCAAACATATGGTAAATTTTTTTCACCATTGGTTAGTACGTGTCCTATAAATTTTAAAGATATTGATGATAATGGTAAATATGACTGCAATGCCTCTAGAAAATATCCGAATAGCAATATGGTTTTAGCTAAATTAAAAAAAGTTAATGGTGAGAATTTTATTGATACAATGGAGAAAAATAGAGGAAAAGAAGCTTTAACTATATTTTTTAATATTTATGAAAATGCCTTAAATGGTTTTAAATTATTGAATGACAAAAAAATAGTCCATTACGATATTAAATGGGATAATATATTGTACGATACTGATAATAAATTGGGAGTAATAATAGATTTCGGTTTATCATTTGAAATTGATAAACTAAATTTTGATTCTTTTGAAGATTTAAAAGACTATTTTTATGGATTTTTCCCAACCCAGGGAGTTTGGTGCATTGAGATTCACTATATATGTTATTTATTACATGAACATGAATATCCAAATGAAAATCCAACTGAAAATGATATTGAAACTATAGTTGAAAAATTTATTTTAAAACATAGTTTATTCAAAACATATTTGAATAATTATTATGATTTCAATAAAGATGGATATTTTAATAAATGTATCCAAACCTTACTCGGATACCAAGCCATGTTTCCCAATGTAGAAAAAAGAATCAAACACATTGTTAAAAATTACCACAAAACATGGGATTTATATGCGTTATCATTGATGTATTTAAAACAATACGATACGGTGTTAAAAATATCACCTGATGTACTCCACCCATTTCATAAAGAATTTATTAACGATTTACTTTATCAAAATGTTCATCCAAATCCAGTAAAAAGATTATCTGTAAAAGCATCCCATAAAAAATTTAAAAAAATGATATCTGAATTGAAAGCATCAGACTTCTTAACTATGTCTAATTATGCATAAAATATTTATTATTATAAATATTTTATAAATATTTTATTTTTTACGTTTACGTTTACGTTTGGATTTACGTTTGGATTTACGTTTAGGTTTAGGTTTAGATTTGGATTTAGATTTGGATTTACGTTTTTTTTTACGTTTTTTTGTGGATCCGATAACTTTTCCAACGATACCCGATGTTTTTTTGTAGGATGCGCTAGCAGCTTTCATAGCATCACCCAAGCTCATTCCTTTATGTGCTTTACGAAAAGCTTTCAAATGTGAAATCCATGCATTTACCATTATATAATATATGTATATTATTTTTTTACGCGAAATAAAATTGATTTTTTATCTATATAAAAATATAATGTTAATAATAAAATAATGAACGGATTCAAAAAGTTTAAAACGTCACCAAATTTAAAGGTAAACAACCGATGGGCCAATTTCCAAAGTTCGGAAAATTCAGAAAATTCTCAAAATAAATCTTTTTCTAAAAGATTTAATAATTTTGATTCTGGTGATTCTGAACAAGAATCTGGGCAGAGATATGGGGATTCGGGTAGGTGGGGGGATTCCATGAGAGGTATGGATTCGGGTAGAGATTCAGGTAGAGATTCAGGTAGAGGTAGAGATTCGGGTAGAGGTAGAGATTCGGGTAGAGGTAGAGATTCGGGTAGAGATTCTGGCAGGAGAAGATTTGGAAAAAATAGAATTCATAAGAGTAGATATAATAAAGAAGAAACTTTGGAATATTTTAAACAAGAAAAAAATGCAACGCGGAAACAAGTGTCTCTATTTGAATGTACTGTAAAAAAGGGTAAAACAGAAAATCCCGTTGAAGTAATTGAAAAGGAAGTTGACATAATTGAAAAGGAAGTTGACATAATTGAAAAGGAAGAAATGTCTAAAGCTGAGAAAGATTTTATCGTAAATAAATATATGTACGAAGAAGAAAGTGAAGAAGAATTGGATGAAATTGAAGTTGAATAAAACGAAGAAATGGTGGATTTTTAAGTTTGAATATAAAAGTTAAAATAAATAAGTATAATAATGTCAATAAACGAACCTGTTGATGATATAAGTGATATTGAAATAAGTGATATTGAAATAAGTGATATTGAAGATTTTGATGTTTTAGATGTACAAAACGAACTGGACTTGCAAAATGAACAGGACTTGCAAAATGAGTTAGGTATACAAAATGATTTAGACTTACAAGATAAATGGTTATCAAGTTATATAAATAAAGAAAAAAAATTCAATAAATTTTATAAAGAAGAAATAAAAACTATTGATTTATTTTTTTTATATGTTGATAAACATAACCATATTATAAAAGTTGTAAAAGAAAAATTTGAAATTGGTGATAATATCTTATTAAAAAAAAATGTGAAAACTCTTATTTCTGAAAATTGTAATATTTTAAATAAAAAATTCAAAATAATTGAAATATTGAAATATAATTGCACAGTTGATAATAAAGTAATTAATAATACCGATTACGCTTCATTTTTAACAAAAATAAATTCAATTACTGATATTTATTGGGAAAATACAATATCCGTATTTCATAAATTAAATTCACTTCACTTCATTTTTTATGAGAAATCAAAAGGTAATACTAAAAAAATATTTTTACGCAAGAAAAAATCAAAAACTAAAAAAAAAAACATGGAAATGCAAATAAAAAAATCGGATATAATTGATATAAATAGTAAAAAACAAGATATATAAAAATGTTACCTTTTATAAACACCGTTAATGAACATTCATATAAAAGGGTGTTGGATTCTTCAAATGAACTTGAATATAAAGTGTTCAGTGAAACAAAATTAAATGATACATGTCCGATAACCATGCGAAAATTTAGAGATACTGAAATCGTTGCATGTTTACCATGCAACCATGTATTTGATCCAACAGCTATAGAAAAATGGGTATTTACTCGTCAAGCAAACTGTCCCATTTGTCGTTACCAACTTAAAAATACAAAAGAAATTGAAGATACTATTGAATATGCTATTGAAGATACTATTGAATATGCTATTGAAGATACTATTGAATATGCTATTGAAGATGCTATTGAAGATATCGCAATATTCCCAAATATGGAAAATACATACTTTGATAATATAATTGATAATATAATTGATATTCAAATACGTCAAAATAACGATTATATTTTACAAGAAGCTATTTACGAGTTATTTACATGAAATAATATAGACTATATTTATATGATGTATATTGTATTGGGCTATAAACTTCATAAAAACGAAATACATCCAATATTAAAAAAAAGATTGGATGTATTTATAAAATTATATAAAACTGGTGACAAGGTTATATTGAGTGGAGGAAATCCACACAATAACAAGCATACGGAAGCTTTTATGATGTCAAAATATATACGTCAAAATTCAAAAATAACAAAAAAAGATATTATTATTGAAAATAAATCAAAAAGTACAATTGAAAATATTAAATTTAGCATGAAATTACTTTATAAGGAAAATATACGAGTAGCAACTATTATTTCTTCTTCTGATCATTTGATAAGAATTAAAAAGATTGTAAAAGATTATACTGAGAGAAAGATTAAAATTTTGTACCGTTCCAACAAAAAATAATTTCAAGCAATATCACAAGTGGTTTAAAAACATTTCATTTTATTTAAATAATATGGAAATAGCCGTTGGTATCGGAAGTTATTATGCATTAAATAATAAATTAAAAAAAATTGAAACAAATACGAAAATAAGAAATAATTATTTATCCACTTTACACGTGGTTATTACTCTTTGTGCTGCATTATTTTCTCATTATTCAGGAAAACATGTAGATATTATATTTCGCGGGAACACATATGGTTTTTTTATAAACGAAATGGTTTTTTTTTTTAATAGTAAGTTTTCAATATCCGTGGTAACATTATCAACTCACCACCTGATTATGATGGGATTAATGTATAATTGTTCAAAAGAAAGCCTTATAATGACATGTTTGTTACCTCTCGGAGAATTAACAAATTTACCCGGAAACATTATATATCATACATTGCAACTTAAAAATAAGTATCCAAATAAAAGTTTATATTATTTTCAATTTATACTATATTCTTTTGGCCGCATATTTTTACCGCCTTATTTTATATTTCAAGAATTTACATCTGAAGAAAGCGTTCATGATTTTTTTAAGGTAACAATGATGCTTATTTATATTATGGGAATTATATGGTCACATAAATTATACAAAAAATGCCAAATACTCTATTATGAATAACATGAAAAATATTGACATGTATATTAAAATAAAAATGTAATATACATGTCAATAATAAACGTTTTCACCAAAAAAAAAAATGAATTATACACAATTTAAAAGTAAAGATGGTAGATATAGAATGTTACCAATGGATTCAATGGTATGGTTTAAAGAAATATCTTCAAATAATACAATAATAGATGAGATAAAAGGACCGGGTAGAGTTATCAAACAAACCATAAAATGGGGCGATATTAATTATTTAATAGAATATCCTATTAAATCGGCAAATTATATAAAATCACGCGCGTCTGTTATATTTTTATCAAGTTCTTAGTTAAATATCGTCCCAATCAACACCTTCTATTTTATTTTCGCTTTTTTCCATTACAGTTTCCTCAACTTTTGCGTCATTTTCTTTAATTATTTCTTGGTGTGTTGACATTGTTCTATCAACTTCAAATCCACCCATGGCAATTTCACTAGTTACAAAATTAGGAAGGATATCCATATTTATATCTTTGGCATTTTTTAATTCACTCATTTGGGATGTATCATATTTATATAATAAATCAACGGTTTCTCTTTTTTTTGCAGAGATACCCTGCCACTCGCGAAATCCGATTAAAATCATAGAATTCACAGAGCACATATTATCCCTCTTATTTTTACCTTTATGTTTTCTACGAATGACACATAGTCTTTTAACCTTATCATTGCATAACACTTCCATATTACCGTGTCCATACATGGTGAGTACCCTGGCATAAGATTCACCTTCTTCAGCAAATCTCATTTTTGCGATCCTTGGTTCTTTAAATGTTTTAGATGCCATTTTTTTATGGCGACTACCACCGGTTGTATTTTTTTTAGGCATTTTTATATATTTATATTTATATAATTTATATTTTAAATATAGATTTAATATCAATTTTATTTTTATTAAATGGTAAATTTATTGTTTTGAAGTATTTATATAGAAAATCCAATATTGTACGATCATTGCTTAATTTTTTAATACTTTTATTGCTAATGTCTAAGGGTAATTCATCCACATCGTAATTATATTTTTCATAAAATCCGTCCAACAAATCATCATTTGGAAATATAATATCCGCGTCTTTGAATGAAGCATTAAATTCATCAAACTTGTCAGACCAATAAGGGGTGTTTTTTGAATAATATTCCCAATGATAATGAAATACATTAGTAATAGACGTTGAATCTCTATCTAATTGGAAAATACCCGTATAATCTTCAATTTCATAATGACGCTTTGTTTGTAACATATTTGTAGAAATGGTCTCGGTATTAAGTTCTTTATAATATTCAATATATTTGTTATTCAATTTAGTTATTTTAATTCTTTTTTTTTTCATTTTAAACATATGTTTAAAGAAATGATTTATTACTTGTGAAAATATATTACGTGAAAATATATTTTTTTTAAATAATGGTATATTTTTTTTTTCCATGAAATTATTATATTGTAATATAGCTTCGCTTTCATTCTGCGTTAATATGGCTTTTAAATAATTAATAATATGGTATATTTTATTTTTTTTAAGTAAAAATTCAATCGTTTCAAATACCTTTTCAAATTTGGTTATTTTTGATACATTTTTTACTTTAACCATATAGTTTACTATAAATATGTCGCAATCAGGATCAGATTGAAACAATATATGTAAAAATTGTAATAAATATGTAAAATCATTTGTTTTATTAAAATGTAAAAATTTACATTTTAATTTATATAATGGCGCATTTGAATAAAGTGCATAAAAATTATAATAAAGTTCCCAAGAAAATTCTGATAATTCTCTCGTAAAACCACTGTGATATATTTCTGTAGACCAAAATATAACTTTATTAAAATCTTTTTTATCAAGTAAGGCAAACATTAAATTAAGTTTTACCTCGTCATATGAGTATAATAACTTGGTTAATACCAACATTGTAATTGATATTATTTTCAATAACTTTTAAATATCAATTTTAATTCCTAATGGGAGTTCCTCCACCAATTGAAGGTTCATGTCTAACGGGGGGCGTTCATGACTAACGGCACGTTTATTCCGTACGGGCCGTTCATTCCTAACGGGACGTTCAACAGTACCCACACTTTCGTCCACTTCAACCCTCCCACCAAATCAATTACCTCGCGTTCTATTTGGTTCTTCCTTTTACATTTTTTTAAACATAAATTACATTTTTTTTTAAATGTTTTTATATTTATTAATATAATCAACATTAATAGTGCAAAACATGGTAAAGATATAGATAATAAAATAATAATGTAAACATTATCAACTGTAACTTCGGATTGTATAGTTGAATTTGCGGGACTATATTTTAAACTATTTCATCTGTTATGCTATTTGGTGGATTATATTCAGGAATTTGATCCACCATTGGTGATTCGGAAGTGCTATTTACATTATATGAAATATTAGAATTATTAGAATTATTAGAATTATTAGAATTATTATATGAATTAGTTGAATTAGTTGAATTAGTTGAATTAGTTGAATTAGTTGAAAGTATTGTCAAAGGTGAAGGAGCAATTGTTGGTATCGGGTCGTTTGTGGATAATAAAGATGGAGGTACAATACAAGAAAATATTTTCATAGAATATAAGGGTTGATCATTTAAACTATTGGTAAGTTCCCAGATTTAGCGACATGAATAATCATTTAAGTTTTGGGATATTACAATATTAATTAAAAAAGTTATAAATATTTTTAACATTATTAATTAAAATTAATAATATTATCTTAAATAGTTTTATAAAATACTTTTTGGTAATAAAAATGATTCCTTAAATAAAATATTTGTATAATATATAATGTCCTACACAAATCGTCTAAATTCAGATGCAGACCCAGAACCACCTTCACCACTACCAAACGCTGCTGAAGGTGGTCATGTAGAAGGCGCACAAAAAAAATGTATTTGTGAAAAACCATCAGACTTTGTTCAAAGTGCTATGAAAATGTATAATAAGTTTCGTAAGCAGCAGGCAGAAAAATCCGCAGGTAAAATCGCTGGATTCAGAGGACGAAAAAGGTCTCGCCACCGAAAATCCAAGAAAAGAAGAAGAAAAACAAAAAAGAAATATAGGAAAAGAAGAAAGAAAACTAAGAAAACTAAGAAAACTAAGAAACGAAGAAAATGAAAGTCCAAAATTTGAATAATATTAAAATTGATTATAATTTGCGAATTATGATCAGCATCGGTTTCTTTAATTTTACGATGAGACAATTAAAAAGCGGTTTCAGCACGGTTATTTACCCAATTTTTGATTCTAGGATTCTCACCAACACTATCAACAATATCTTTCAATTTCAAACAATTTTCACATGCCTTTATAACACCCGCTTTGTTATCAAAGAAATCCACTAAAAATGAATATATGACGATATCAGCTAAAGATAATTTATGTCCGACTGCATACACATGAGATTCGTTTTCTGATACATTTTGAAAATCCACATTTTTAGTTAATATCTCGTCAAAGGCCGTTAATTTTCCTGGCAACGTTTCGTTAAACCACGTAGCCATTGCCTCTTCTTTATTTTCAGATTTTTTAACACCTTGATACGCCGTTTTAAAATCGCGAATATATTCACAATAACTATCAATTAATGCAGATTCTTCATCAGTTTCACCCATTAAATAAAAACGTCTTGCCAAATATCTTTCAATAGCTTTTGATTGACTAATAACTTTCCCACCAACTTCCAAAAATGGTAATCTTCCCATGGATTTCCATAGTTTACCAGATGCCTTATCTTGATCAAATTCTTCTTTCACAATATTAAAAGTTGCCCAATCCACGATTTTAAAAGGGTAACGAAAATCTTCATACTTTGCATCTACTGCTGCTAATATTAATCGCGATGTTTCTCCTAATCCACGTCCGTTGAAATAATTCAGTTTTAACATTTATAGGATATAACATTGGGACCTCTTTATGTCCATATGTTAACAGCTATTATTTGCTTTCAAACGATTTAATCTATCAAATTGCCCAACATTTGCTTCCATTACCGATTGGTTGTATTTTTTTTTATCTTTATCTGTTTTATTAATACATCCTGATAAATCATAGACTTGAATTTTTCTTGCAGAATTTTCAAAATTAAAAAGTGAATTCATGGTACTATTTGTATTTTTGAAAAAAGATGATGTTGATTTTGCTAAATTTTTTCTTGTATTTTGTAATCTTGGTTGCGCTATGGCAATATTTTTTGACATTATACTATAATGTCACATTTTAAATTGATTTAGTATTTTTGTTGAAAAAATAAACAACAAACCCTCAAATACAAACAAATACAAACCATCAAATACAAACAAATACAAACCATGTCATTTCAACCCTATTATATTAACACATATTTAATATATATATGCTTTATAATCATTTGTTATTTGTTATGCATTAGCTTATTTACATGGATGTATGATTTATATATACCAAGTAATATACATAATTATAAGAAGACTCGGAAATACAGAAGGAAAAGTTTTTAAACACGATAATAATATAAATATTGGTACCCTTTCATAAAACTATTGAAATTTTCAGAATATCTCGTGGATTGAAATGTTTCCCAACTTTGTTTTGAATTTATTTTTTTTTTCCATTTAAATGGTACTATTCTTGAATAAGAATAACCTTCATACATAAACGGTTTGTTATTAATTGTTACATATGCCGAAAAATGTTCATTATTGTTATCCAATAAAACAGCACTATCTAATTTAAATTTTATATCGTTTATTGTAATAATTTGGGGTTTTTTTTTATTTTTAAAATACTTATTTGAAAAACCAACACCGTTGTTTTTTATTTTCAAGATGATGATATGGCTATCAGATAAAGTATCCATATTTTCATACATTTCTATAGTGTCAATACGCGTTTTTCTTATTTTTTCTTCAATATTCATATATTTCATAAGACCAATATAAAAATATTCAACATTACCGGCTTCATTTATATTTGGTATTAAATGACTATTAACATTTGGGATATTCTTATAAATTTCCTTTATTAATACATTGGTGTCCATTTTTATTGCATTTTTCTTATTTAATTTTGAATGATTTCCACGCAATATTGTTTCAATAAATTTGTTAAATATAAATAGCAGTCGGCGCATTTTTATCGGTATAAGATTGCCATGTAAATCTTTACCTGTTATCATGGAGTTTCGCAAATGACGATAAAATTTATGACCTTTATCACTTACAAAATATACCATAAAAAAACAATTTAACCAACAATTTCCCATAATTTGTTTTGGTCCGATTATATCTTTGGCGTTGAATTTCTTGTTGGAATTTAAATTTTTCAATGCCATTTTTTGTGCCACCTTTGAATTCCATTTATAACATTTCTTTTTTTTTGAATTATACAATTCATCATCATGACATATAAAAACTTCATTTCCAATTATACTTCTATTCGGCGAAGTTGAATTTAAACTTACCAAAGCATTATGAAATGTTGGAGCATAAGAGTTCTTTTTTTTTAGTGTCGTTTTTTTAGTTCTTCTACTTCTCGCTCTTCTTTTACTTCTCGCGCTTCTTGTATTTCTTGTTCTTTTACGTCGTTCTTTTATTTGTATATTATCCATTAAGTTATATAAAGATTAAAAATTAAACCAATCATGAATACATTAGAAACTTTGAATATGGGGAAAATAACAATTGAAGAATGTGAAAATATATTTTTGTGTTTGCTGAAGCAATTGAAAGAATTAGAAGAAAATAAATTAACAATACCGATTTACAATCTAAAAGATATAGTCAAAAAAGGAAAACAGTACTATTTTTCAAATAATTCCAAAATTTTTTCAATGGATAAAGACATGATTATTATCAATAAATTATTCGTTAAGAACGAATTCACATCCAATGAAATGATTAATATAGATGAGCTGCCAACTTTAATTTTCAAAACAGCTTCTTATTGGTCATTGGGAAAAATCATTGAACATTGTTTACGTGGTAAAAATATTAAATATTCAAAATTATCATGGGCTTTGAAAAGATGTTTAGAAAATAATCCAAAAAACAGATATTTGATCTATATTTGAATCCTAATATATTGAAGCCTAATATATTGAAGCCTAATATATTGTAGCCTAATATATTGTGTTTTGGGAAAATTAAAACCTGTATATTATGTAAATGTCAATGGTTGTTATGAGAAGAAAGATACAAGCTAAACAAATGTTATCAAAAAAAAACGCAGAAAAAGGCACATTTGCTTTAGCTTATACAAATACTGGTAAACATTTAATGGGTAGAACAGCTTCAAAATATAATGGGACCGCGAGCAGTTTAAATGATTCTGCAAAATATCGTAGACTTTATTGCTGCGATGGTATTACAGCTACTACAAAAAAACCATGCATGGGGAATACAATGGGTATTAAAAAGGTTCCAATATTACAAATGAGTTACCGAAATCGCATTAAAAGATTAACCAGATTCGCTTCAGCAAGGCCATGTATTGATAAATGTCGCGATTTAAGCTCAAACTCTTTATGGAAATTATCACCCGAACAATATGCCAGTTCTTTTACTGAAAGAATAGCCGCTGCCAATATTGCTGCAGCCGATATATCTTGTAATTATTTTACAAAAAATAACGATAATACAAATAAAACTTGGGCACAAATTGACAGAAGTCAAAATTCACTTACAAGTGGACGATATCAATCATGTCTTATACAAATGACAAAAGACATTAAAAAAAGCACTTCGGCTAGCGACCATATTAAAAATAAAAAGAGCGCAACATTGAATGCCAGTTGTATAAGAAGAATAACACCATTCTCAACAAAAAATTGCACACCATCCGCATAAGCATACCAGTAGCAAACCATCCGCATAAGCATACCAGTAGCAAACCATCTGCATAAGCATACCAGTAGCAAACCATCTGCATAAGCATACCAGAGCCGCAAATTAAATTGATAAA